>Ga0163144_10001404_pt1 | contig 56984 bp, 55 predicted proteins | sample OliLak19BULKMAT1_FD_123175 | JGI IMG/M metagenome (GOLD analysis project Ga0163144, IMG submission 123175) | Freshwater microbial mat bacterial communities from Lake Vanda, McMurdo Dry Valleys, Antarctica - Oligotrophic Lake LV.19.BULKMAT1 | ecosystem: Environmental > Aquatic > Freshwater >...
GATCCAGCGCCGCGCCTACGGGCTACGCGACGAAGAGTATCTCCGGCTAAAGATCCTCACGTGCATGCTGCCGGAGCTCTGAAATCATCCAAAAGTACCCACTCCAAAACCCGATGAGCCAAATAACTTAAGCGGCCGACCCGGGCCCGGAAGTCGGGCCAACTCATGGATTGGTCAAGATAGATGAACGCCGGATTCGTTCCGGCTTTGGCGGCGGTGGTGGCGAGGTGCTGCGAAAGAATCATGACCGCGATTACTCGTAACGGTCGAAGAACTTTTGGAACGCTTGCCCCGTCAAACTCTCAAGAAATCTCAGGCGCGGAGTCAGTCGGGCGGCCGCCACGGCCTCCGGTTGTTCTTCGGTGCCTTCCGCTTTGGTCACGGCGTGCCGGCTATCGGTTGTCCCCGCCTTTTCGAGGCCGAGCGCGAATTCGACATCGTAGGCGACATTCCCGGTGAGGCGTTTGATTTTGACCAAGCGCGAGGATTTCGCGCCTTTCCGGCCTTGTTCGGCGTTGAGTTCGCTGTCTTCGACGACATCCTTGGAGTAGCCGCTTTCAACCGTGGCTTCGAAGCGGATGACTTTGATTCGCAAAGCGGCTTGAGCGCCGGTGGCGCGCGCGATAGCGCGCCAATCCGACGGATCCGTATCCGGGCGTTGTCGCGCCTTTTGAACGTCTTCTTTGGAAACGAGTTCGAAAGTTCCACGGCGCTGAATTTCGTTGATGAGCGCGACCTCAGCCACTCGCCGAGCCGTGTCTTCACCCTCGATTTCCACGAGCGCGATCCGCGACTCGGAAAGCTTTCCGAGTTCCGGCTCCGTCTTTTTCGCCGAAGTACAGCTGCTCGTCACTAGGCCTAAGCCGAGTGCGAACGCAGCCGTAACGAGAAAAAACTTCTTACAGGCCACCATGAATGAGGATCTTGAGATCGGTGCGGAAAATCACTTCGATTTTATTCGGATAGATGATCCGGCCGACGATGCCGTCTCCGAAATTGGAGTGCTTGATCTTGTCGCCGAGAACGAACTTGCCCTTCATCGAATAACTTTTGAACGGCGTTTCTTTGTGCGTCGTCATCAGCTTTTCCCATTCGAGTTCGATCGGGTTAGCTTCCGGCTCCGCGGATTTTTTGGCCTTCTTCGGTTTTTTGGCCGTCGGTTCCGTGATGCCTTTAGGAGCTTTGTAAGCGTGAATTTTTTTGCACGTCTTGCATTCCGCTTTGGCGATGCGATCGCCCTTCATCGCGGCGATGAGGTGCGCGAGGTCCATTTTGCAGCTGGTGCAGTACGCTAAAGTCTCTTTGCCAACCTGCTCGGTAGAAGCGGCCATGTATCAAGTCTCCTTGGTTCGAAAAGCTGTTATAGTGGGCCGGACGGTGAGAAATCAACATCTTGCAACGGCCAAAGAAGCGCCCCAGACTCCCGGCGTCTACCTCATGCGGGACGCTGAGCGAGTCATTCTCTATGTTGGGAAGGCGAAAAACCTCAAAAAACGCCTCGTCACCTACTTTCAAGGCGACGTGCATCCGATCGGGCGGACCGAAATGCTGGTCGGCCGAGTCGCGACAATTGAGCTGATTCTCACCGAAACTGAGGATGAAGCCCTCATTTTGGAGTGCACCCTCATCAAGAAGCACAAGCCTCGCTTCAATGTCATGATGAAGGACGATAAAGCGTATCCCTACCTCAAGATTCGGATGGATATCGACTTCCCCCGAATTGAATGGACCCGGCGCGTTCATAAAGACGGGGCGCGTTATTTCGGACCGTTCCCATCTGCTTGGTCTGCCCGCCTTGTCATGAATCTCTTGAATGAAACATTTCAACTCCGTGATTGCGCGGACAATACTTTCAGACACCGGAGCCGGGCCTGCATTCTTTATCAGATGAAGCAGTGCACGGGCCCCTGCGTCGGGCACATCACGGCGTTGGGATACCGTGAGCGGTTGGACCAAGTGGTGGGAGTCCTCGAAGGGCGTTCTGAAACGTTGATTCAGGATCTGCAGCGCGGAATGGAAGAGGCCGCGGAAGAGGAAAATTTCGAAACCGCGGCCATGTACCGGGATCAGATCACGAGCTTGAATATCGTGACCGCAACCCAAGGGGTAGACCAAGCCGGGACCTTCAAGTCTCGAGATGTCGTCGGGCTGGCTCGCCACGACAGCGAGGCGCATGGCGTGATTCTGATCGTACGAAACGGTCGAGTCCTCGCGGTCCGGCACTACCATCTGCAAAATACGGATCCCCAGCTGAGCGATGCCGAGATCCTGAGCGAGTTCCTCTCGCAGTATTACGCGCAGTCGCTCGAAGAGGAGCAGAAGGCGGAACGCGAAGGGGTGCTCGCCTCGGACTCGCGGGCTCAGGAAGTCATGTTGCCGGAGTCCATCACCGGCCCGGTCGGCGGAGGGAACGAAATCGACTGGGGCCCGATCGAACGAACGTGCGGACTGACGTTTGTCGTTCCGGACGGGGATGCCGATCGGAGGCTTTCGAGTGTTGCCCACATCAACGCGAAATATGCGATCGAGCAGGCGGCCCGCCGAGCGCTCGGGCACGGCGTGCAGGCGCTCGAGGACGTAAAGGAGAAGCTCCAGCTGCAAAAGCTCCCGCAACGGATCGAGTGTTTTGACATCTCCAATATCCAGGGCGAAGACGCGGTCGCTTCCCGCGTGGTCTTCATCGACGGTGCGCCGGACAAGAATCTTTACCGTCGCTACAAAATTCGAACGGTGGAAGGGTCGAACGACTTTGCGATGATGAAGGAAGTGCTGGGCCGGCGCTTCATGAATGATCCGGATACGCCAGATTTGGTGGTGGTTGACGGCGGCAAGGGCCAGCTTTCCCAGGCGACTGCAATTTTGGAAGAACTCGGAGTCCAGGGTGTCGGCGTCGTAGGACTCGCGAAGGCGCGGACGGAGAGCAACTTCCGAGCGACGGAAGTGAAGTCGTCCATGGAGCGGATTTTTATTCCGGGGCGCAAAAATCCCGTCAATTTGCTTCCCCATACGAGCGCGTACAAACTTCTCACCCATGTGCGAGACGAAGCGCATCGGTTCGCGATCTCTTATCACCGCAAGATTCGCGACAAGCGGAGCATCGGAAGTCGAGAGTCATGACGAGTTTTCTTGACGTCGTTTGAAATCCACTCAGTGTTCGGAAAGAAACTCGGTCACAAATCCTGGCTTGGGCTCAGTTCGAATTTCCTCTGGCGTTCCCTGCTGGGCGATGCGGCCCGCTTCAAGAATGACGATCTGGGTGGCCATCTCAAATGCTTCGCGCTGATCATGCGTGACGTACAGGATCGTCATCCCTCGCTCGGAGGCAATGCGACGGTGGAGTTCGCGAATTTCCCGCCGCATCTCGGCTCGAAGCCTCGCATCCAAATTGGAGAGCGGTTCGTCAAGTAGGAGTACGGGGGGCTTCATGACCAGTCCGCGCGCCAAGGCCACGCGTTGCTGTTGACCGCCGGAAAGTTGATGCGGGTACCGGTGCGCGAGGTCCTCCATATGAACGAGGGAAAGCGCTTCCCCTACGGCTTCTTCGCGAGTAGTCGCATCATACTTCGCCTTGCGATCTCCGACTCTGAGCGGGTAGCCGACGTTTTGGGCGACCGTCATGTGCGGCCAAACCGCGTAGGACTGAAACACCATTCCGAGGCCGCGCCGTTCGGGGGGTGAGTTCACGCCGTCACCGTAGACGACGCGATCGCCGAGTCGGATTTCCCCGGCTGTCGGAACTTCCAGACCGGCCACCATTCGGAGCAAAGTGGTTTTTCCGCACCCGCTCGGGCCGAGCAGCGCGACGAACGAACCTTGCGCAACCGCCAGATCGAGCGGCGGGATGACGTAGCGGTCCTTGGCGAACGATTTCGAAATGCCTTTGAGAGTCAGCCGGCTCATGTGGGTCGTTCCTTTTCGCGTAAAACTAAACTCGCGCCAAGCGCGAGCGTGAGCAGGAGCCAGGCCAGCGCCGCGGCGGACGGCTGGTCTCGGTACTCTTGCAGATCAAAAAGCACCGTGCCGAGCGTCTGCGCGCCCGGACCGGTCAGGAGTACACTCATCGTCAGCTCCGTGAACATGGGGAGGGCCGCCAGGATCCAGGCCGCCCGGAGATTTTTTGCAAGCAGGGGAAGCCAAATCGTCAGGAGGAGTTCACGTTTGGAGGCGCCGCTGATTCGGGCCGCTTCCTCAAGAGCCGGATGAACTTGCGGGAAGGCTTGTGCCAGCGCCCGCGCGCCAACGGCGGCGTACTTGAGTGAGTAGGCGAATGCGAGGAGCAACAAAGCCTCGTCCAGCCGCGCGAGGGTAGCCGCGAAGATGACGGCGATCGCAAGTACCGTTCCCGGGGTCGCGAAAGGGATTCCCAGAAATTCGATCAGCCACGCGGCCCAGCGCTTTTTTTGGCGCGTAGCCGCGAATGCCAGTAAAAATCCGCCCACCGTCACGAGCGTCGCGACCGCCACCGTAAGCAGCGTCGAATTGACGAGCGCGTTTTGGAAATCGGGCAGGGTCAGGACGGAATGGAAATTGGAAAGCGTCCAGAGCGCAGGATCGAATTTTCCCGCGACCGGCGCCAGGGCGGACATGCCTAGCGCGATCCAGGGGAGCGCAATGACGAGTCCGAGAAACCCCCAAAGTCCGGCGCTGACGAAGACTCCGACGTTTCCGAGTGCCACGAGGCTCGGTCGCGAAGATTTGGCGCCGGCGATCGCGCCGCCGCGGCGGCGCTGAAGCCTCGTCAGGTACCACGAAAGACCGAGCGCCCCCAAGGCCAGGACGAGAAGAATCAGACAGATCTGAAGGCCGCTTTGAATACCCGCCAAGCCCCCGAGTTTGATTTGGGAATAAATTAAAGTCGTCAGCGTGAATTCGCGAACCGGCATGCCGAGGAGAGCCGGAACTCCGAAGGCGGAGATCGCGTATAGGAAGGCCAGGCACATTCCGTTCACAAGCGATGGCCAGAGAAGGGGCAAGCTCACGTCACGAAAAACCCGGACGGGGCTCGAGCCGCTCATGCGTGCGGCTTCTTCGAGTGCGGGGTCGAGCCGATCAAACCCTGCGCGAAGTTCCAGATAGGGGAACGCGAATGCCACGCTCGATTCAACCCAGACCATTCCCCAGAATCCGTACGCGCCGCTTGGGGGGAGGAAATCTTTCAAGAGCCCGACCGTGGGATTGCCGAGCACGATCCAGGCCATGCCGAGCAGGTAAGAGGGGAGCGCATAGGGCACGGAAAGGAGGCTTGAAATCGCGCGCCGGCCGGTAAAATCCGTGCGGGTGACGAGCCACGCGCAGAGCAGTCCGACCGTGCCCGAGAGGACCGCAGTGGCGATCCCCAGTCCCAAGGTGCGAATCGTGGCTTCGAAAAGTGCGTTGGGACTCATGGTCGCAAGGTTCGCTTATCGAAAGATGATTTCCGCGAACTTCTGTTTAACCATTTCACGTTGGGCGTAAATATCTTCGATGAGTTTTGAGCTCCACTCCGTCATCTTGAGCTCACTCCACGATTTGGCGGTCGCCGGCGTTTTGACTGGAGGGACGGCCGAGTACATCCCGCCCTGCCGGATGATCGCCTGCGCTTCGTCGGAAAAGAACCAATCGTAAGCTTTCTTGGACTCTTCCGGGAACTCCGTATCTTTGAGGATCGCGATCGGACTCGGGATGGGAATCGTGCCGTCGGTGGGGTAGACGGCGACGACGGGCGAGCCTTTGGTTTGCGCTTTCAGCACGTTTTCCAGCAGGACGATGCCGACCGGTTTTTCCTTCGTTTCAATTCGCGTGATGACCGAGCTGTTGCCTCCGGCCGCGACGATTTCGTGGCTTCTCAAAGTTTGAAAATATTCCCAGCCGTAGAGCTGAGCCAGGATCGCCACCGCCGTGAACATCGTGCCGCTCTCGAGTGGGCTACCCATGGTGATCTTGCCTTTCCACTTGGGGTCGGCGAGTTCCTTCCAGGACTTCGGAGCTTCTGCTTCGGTCAGACTTTCTTTGTTATAAGCGATCACCATCGTCGGCGTGCGAACCGTGACGAAAGCCGAGTCGGGATCTTTATACTGCGCGGGAACGGACTTCGCGGCCGGGCTCTCGTAGATGAGGAGCTTGCCGTTTTTTTTCAGCTCCAAATACCAAAACGGATCACTCGTTAGAATCAGAGAAGCTTTGGTCCGGCCCGCGGCAAGTTCAGTGTTGAGCTTGGCCGCGACGTTTTCACTGCCCGCTTGGAACCACTGGAAGTCGACGCCCGGTACGGCGGCCTTCAAGCGAGGGTCCATCTCGGCGACGAGTTCCTTATATAAGCTCGTATAGATCCAAACCTGTTTCTTTTGGGTGCATCCGGTTAACGACAGGACGCTACCGATAAGAACGAGATTCAGGATTTTCCTAGTCATTCCTGACTCTTAACATTCGACACGGGGGACTGCGAGGGTTTGCCTAAGGTAAATTTTGCCTTATTGAGTCAACCCCCCCCGGCTCCGAAAGGTTCTATGTAAGCGGCCCCCACAACCACAAGTGGCCCGCAGATAGAGCAACTGGAGGCGAACGGTTTATGAACGCAGACGACAGAAACGATTTTTCAGCCGAAGAGTCGGATTCGCTTTCGTCAGAGAGTTCGACTGGCGACACCGCGCAAGCGAGTGGAGCCCCGTTTTTTGGCACCGCAGCGGAGGTCGTAGCGCGCTACTCGCATTGCGCTCTCTGCGGTGCCAATCTCCATTTCACCCACGTCACCGATTTCAGCAAAAACCTCACGCACGAATCCGCGAAGTGTCCGGAGTGCGGCGTGAAGGCTCATCGGGCGATTCATCGTCTTCAATAAAGAAAAGTCTCGCATTAAAATAGCGGAATCCGCCCCTTTCGATCGCAGTTTACATCGAGCGTCGGATCATCGATAGTCCGGCGCATGGCGCAAACATGGGAAGGCTTTCTTCCCGAAGACACGCTCGTGATGGGTAAGCGGGGAGATACGCTCGCGAAAATCGCGCGTGATCTCGAGGGTTGCCAGCGTTGCAAGCTCGGTCGGACCCGAACCAATATTGTCCTCGGCGAAGGCAATGCGAAGGCGCGCTTGGTTTTTGTCGGCGAGGCTCCCGGTGAAACCGAAGATCTCGAAGGCCGGCCGTTCGTGGGCCGCGCGGGTCAGCTGCTCGATAAAATGATCGAAGCGATCGGGCTGCTACGTTCCGACGTCTACATCTGCAATCTCGTCAAAAGCCGGCCGCCGGAAAACCGCAATCCCGAGCCGGACGAGATCAAAGCCTGTCGCCCATTTTTATATCGACAGCTCGACGTCATCAAACCCGAGATCGTCGTCTCGCTCGGAAAGTTCGCCTCCCAGACTTTGCTCGGGACTGAAGAGCGCATTTCGGACCTTCGCGGAAAAATTTTCCCGTGGCGGGGCGTTAAGCTCATTCCGACGTGGCATCCGGCTTACCTGCTTCGAAATCCGCCGGCAAAAAAAGACGCATGGGAAGATTTCAAGGCCATCGCCAAAGAACTCGGCCTCAAGCTCCCGCCGCGCGCGACCCTCGACGGGTCGAAAGTGTGACTTACCGGAGCGCGGTCTTCATGGCGTTGACGGCGATTCTGTTCGCGGGTGCGCCCGTTCTTGCCGTATCGGCCGGGGATCGTTCGATCTGGATAGCGGAGATTCGCGGAACGATTGATCCCGGGAGCGCGAGTTTCCTTTCGTCCACCATTCGGCACGCCGAAGCCGTCGGCGCCCAGGCGGTCATTGTCGAACTGGACACGCCGGGCGGACTAGTATCGAGCGTTCGCGAAATGGCGCAGGCCGTGGATCAGGCGAAAGTTCCCGTCGTCGTTTACGTGGGGCCCGCGGGCGCGGCGGCGACGAGCGCCGGGGCGCTGCTCAGCTTTTCTTCGCACCTCGCCGCGATGGCGCCCGGGACGAACATCGGCGCCGCGCACCCGGTCGATACCGCGGGCAAGGACGTTCCCGGCGCAATGGGTGAAAAAGTTCTCAACGATACGGCGGCGTTCGCGCGCGGCCTGGCCGAGGCTCGTGGCCGCAATCCGCAGCTGGCGGAGGCGGTGGTTCTAAAAAGCCGAAGCCTGACCGCGCAGGAAGCCTTGAAGGAAAAGCTCATCGAGCTCATCGCCAACGATCGCGCGGATCTGATTCGGCTGCTCGATGGCCGAGAAATTCAGATTCATGAAGGCAAGCGAACGCTCCGGACCGCGGGCGCCCCCGTCACGGTCGCCGAAATGACTTGGGGTCAGAAGCTTCTGCACCTCATCGCGAACCCGAACATCGCGACCATTCTCATGACGCTGGGAAGCCTCTTGGTCTACGTTGAAGTTTCGAATCCCGGCATCACGATCGCCGGCGCTTTAGGCGTTGTTTGCTTGATCGCGGCCTTCGTCGCTTTCCAGGCGATTCCGATATCCACGGGCGGCCTGGTGCTGGTCAGTCTGGGCGTGGCTCTGATGTTCGCGGAAATATTCGTCACGACCAAAGGCGCTTTGGCGTTCGGCGGAGTGATCTCGTTCATTTTGGGGATGCTCTGGATCGTCGATCCGGCGCAATCGGATTTGAAGGTGAGTTTGACCGTGCTCATTCCGGCCGCGATCGGCTTGGGCGGCGGAGTATTGCTCCTCGGCTACGTGGCCGCGCGGTCGTTTCGGCTCTCGCGCGAGACCCGGGCGAAGATGGGCGGCGGCGACGCGCAGCTCGGTCTCGAGGGTTACGTCGGGCACGTGGAAGTGGTCGAAGGCGGCGGCAAAAGCGGCAAAGCGTTGATTCGTGGCGAAACCTGGGAATTCAGGTCGGACGCGGCGGTGAGCCCGGGCGACGAAGTGACTGTGGACCGCACGGATGGATTTCTGGCTCATGTAAAAGGAAAAAAATAAAATGGAAATGATCTCTGGCAGTTTCATGTTCTTGATCGTGATCGTAGGAATCTTCCTCGTGATGAGCGTCAAAGTGCTCAACGAGTACGAACGCGGGGTGATTTTCCGTCTCGGCCGCATTATTGGGGCCAAGGGACCGGGTCTCATCATTTTGGTTCCGATCGTCGATCGGATGATGAGAGTCGATATGCGAACGGTGACGATGGACGTCCCCCCTCAAGACGTCATCACGCGTGACAACGTGACGTTGAAAGTGAACGCCGTGATTTACTTCCGAGTCGTGGAACCCAACCGCGCCGTTGTCGAAGTAGAGAATTATCTGCTTGCGACTTCGAAGCTCGCGCAGACGACGCTCCGATCGGTCCTCGGCCAAGTCGAACTCGACGGGCTGCTCGCGGATCGCGAAGCGATCAACCACCGCCTCCAAGCGATTCTCGACAAGCAAACCGAGCCGTGGGGCGTGAAGGTCGCCAACGTTGAAGTGAAGCAAGTCGATCTTCCGATCGAAATGCAACGGGCGATGGCGCGCCAAGCGGAAGCCGAGCGGGAACGGCGGGCGAAAATCATCGCCGCCGAAGGCGAGATGCAGGCCTCCGAAAAACTCGCGGAAGCCGCCGAAGTCATGGGTCGTAGCCCGATCACGATTCAGCTTCGGTATCTGCAAACCCTCCGGGAGATGTCGAACGAGAAAGCCATGCACACGATCATTCCGCTCCCCATGGACTTGCTTCGACCTTTTCTCGCCGGCCAGCCGGGATTCAACTCAAAATAGCGAACTCGCCCGGACTTGAATCAATAGCCTGACGGTTTCGGTTCGAGTCCGGCTTTTAACTTGACCTGATGTGACGCCCCTCGTAGACCCACTGCACACAAAGGGAGGAATTTATTTTGATACAATCATTCAAATTCGCGGTTGTTCTGGCAGTTCTCGTTTCGGGCGCGGCTTTCGCGACCGATCCAGTCGTCGACATGATTCAGATCAATCCGAACGGCGGAATTGTTACGACTTTGCAAAATGATCAGGGCGACAACATCGTCATGACCCCGGTGATCATCGAGCGGAATCCAACGACCGGCGAAGAGCGCGTGACGCCGATGTTCGCAAGCAATGGCCTCGGCTATTCGCTCGCGATTCTCTACGGGCGTCCGACGGGACTCTCGGTTTCCGCCGGGATCATCTACGGACTCCAGTCGGACCAGGACTCCGGTTCAATTCGCGGAATCATGCTTGAAGGAACTGCCGGACTTGGCGGCGGTGGAATTGCGGTCGGCCTGATCAGCGCTCAGGGCGGAGTGGGAAGCGGTTATTCGCTCACCTTGACCCGGATCTGGGGCAACCCGAGCACCAACGTCACCCCCGGCCAAACGTTCGTCGGGATCAAGTACGAGTGGTCCATGTTGCTCCGCGTTTCGGCGGGCATGATGTACCGCGTAGCTGGACCGGATGTCGGTGGCCGCTTCGTGGCTACGTTCGGCGCCGGAATCGGCCTGTACGACCTGTTCCATCGCGACGGTCGTCGTCGGAACTAGTCTAGAGCGGCAACAACTGCTGCTGTACATACAAAATCAAAAGGCGGCTCTCCTTTCGGAGAGCCGCCTTTTTTTTTGGATTTGTGGGACAGGACTTTAAGTAAGCAAAGGACTCATAACGTGCTGATGAATAGCCGTCAAATTTAATCAGGTATTAAGCTTATCTTTTAATAAACTTATATAAAATCAAGGACTTGGTTAGGCAGTCCGAAGCATCTTGCGAACTTCGTCAACGTGCTCTTGCTCCGTCTGAACCAAGCCGCGAGCCATCTCTTCGAGCGCAATATCGTCGCCGGAGAGTTTCACGAGCTGCTTATAGAGTTCAAGAGTTGCGGATTCGTAGTTCAGACTCTCTTCGAGAATCGCGTGCACGGCGTGTTGATTGGACTCTTCAACCGTTGCCGAAACGACCGACGGATGGCCGCCCAGGGACGTGATTTTTTCGCCAACCATGATTGCGTGGGCTTGCGCTTCGCCCGCCTGATCGCGGAACCACTTTTGAATCGGGATCCGGTTATGGCCCATGATCATGAAGGAGTAGTGCAGGTAACGAATGATTCCGGCCATTTCGGCTTGGAAAATTTGATTGAGGCAATTCATCGCTTCCTTGGAGGCTTGGGGTCCGGAGGATTGTTTCATGAGTTTGTGTTTAGAAGATGCGTCCGTCATAATCAATAGACCATGTTCCGAAAAAGTGGCCAGGATGGCCGCTCTCGACAAGCAGGATGCTTAGGTCCGGCCTTCTTTTGGGGCATCTGTGCGAGCGTCATTTGCTTGGCATCGGTCGCCTGGGGCGTGCAAAAAACCTTGCCGCTTCCGCTGCCCGATAACTCTCTTCCGCGTCAGATCCGGGTCCTGGTCGCGAACGATTTGGACGGATCGATCGTACGTGGAATTGACCTGCGAGCTTTTCAGAAGCGGGTCGTCGGACTCGGCGCAAGCGCCGATCTTCATGCATTGCGGGACGAAGTCACGTTGCCGAAGTCTGGGCGAAAGTCCGAATGGCGGGTACGTTGCACGGCGGATTTCGTCGAGCTGCGAAGCGGCTCAGCTATCGTCCGGCTCAAGGCGCCGGCGTCGATCGAATCGCCGGCGGGTTTCCTTCAGCTCGATGGCCGACCTTATCGGGAGACGCTTTGGTTTTTTCCGGCGAGCGGCAAGCGCTGGGGGTGCGAGGCGGTCAACGAAGTGAACGTGGAAGAATATCTCAACGGGCTCGTGAACTCCGAGTTTTCCGCCCAGTGGAAGCCTGAAGCAGTCGCCGCTCAGGTCGTGGCGGCGCGGACCTATGCGCTCCATCAGATTCTGCAGGCCCGTCTTAAAAACGCGGACTATGACGTGCACGGGACGGAAAAAGACCAGGTCTACGAAGGGGCGGCGAAGGAGCATTTTCTCGCGTCACGCGTAGTGGATCAAACGCGGGGCATGGTCCTCGTCTCCCGGGACGGCAAGAAAACCCAACCCATCAAAGCCTTTTACCACTCCACTTGCGGCGGGCACACGGAGCTTCCCGAAAAAGTCTGGGGCGTGCGTCAGTCGGGATTCGGCCAGCGCGTCACCTGTCCGTTTTGCACGAGTTCGCCGCGCTTTCGGTGGAACCTTTCGGTAGCCAGGAATGAAGTCGAGGGGGCGCTGAAGCGTAAGCTTCTGGGTAAAAACGGAAGCTGGCTTGGCGGCGCGCGGCTCGCCCGCGTCGAAACCGTCGGACATCGCGGTCCGGCCGCGGGAACGGATCGGCTCTCCGTGCTCCGAACGGTTTGGGAATTCGGCAAAGTCACGCGCGAGCTTAACGTCAAAGCTTCCGAGTTTCGAAACTGGTTGGGGGCCGGTCGCTTGAAGAGCACCGCATTCGCGGTCGCGCGCACCCCGAGCGGAGATTTTCGCTTTGAGGGCCGTGGAAACGGGCATGGCGTCGGAATGTGCCAGTGGGGCGCCAAGGTCATGGGTGAGAAGGGCTATACGATGGCCGGCATCCTGAAGTTTTACTACCCGGACGCCGAGCTCAAGAAATTGTGGTAACTCCGGCCCGTGGCCGGGCCCGAATCCGATCTCTCGCACTATCATTTCGAACTGCCCGAGGAGCTGATCGCCCAGTGGGCGATGGAGCCGCGCGATAGCTCGCGCCTTTTGGTTCTGCACCGCGCGGAACAACGCTGGGAGCATCGGCGCTTTACGGACCTGCCGGGCTATCTGAACGACCTCGATTGTCTGGTCGTGAACAATACGCGGGTCATGCGCGCGCGACTTCTCGGACAGCGTCTGCTGCCGGACGGCAAGCTCGGCGGCCGCGTGGAGTTTTTGATGCTCGACGAACTGGAGCCGAACGTCTGGGAAGGCGCTTTCCATGCGAGCGCCAAGGCACGGCCGGGACTCAGTTTCGAAATTCCGACGTCGGGCGAAAATCCGGCGAAAGCGGGCCCCCCGCTTCGGGGTGAAATCCTTCGCGGCCCCTCCGAATCTCCGAGCGGCACCGTGGTGGCGCGTTTTGATCGGGACCCGCGCACGACCGGCGCGGGCGAAGTTCCGCTGCCGCCTTACATGGATCGGGCTGCCGACGCTTCGGATCTTGAACGGTATCAGACGATCTATTCCAGACCCGATCGGGAGCGGTCCGCAGCGGCGCCTACCGCTGGACTTCATTTCACCCCGGCGGTTCGCGCGGATTTGGAGAAGCGCGGAGTGGGCTGGGAAGAAGTCACGCTGAACGTCGGGCTGGGAACGTTTCGACCGGTCAAGGCGCGCGACATTCGTGAGCACGTCATGCACGAAGAAAAATATGAAATTTCTCCGGGTGCGGCCGAACGAATCAACGCGCATCGCGCCCGCGGCGGGCGGATCGTGGCGGTGGGCACGACGGCCGTGCGAACGTTGGAGAGCGCGTTCATCGGCGATCAGGTCCAGGCCGGAACGGGGGCGACCAAAATTTTCATCTATCCCGGAGCCGCGCATCCGGCGGGTGGCGCGGGTTTTCGAATGACCGGGGCGCTCATCACGAACTTTCATCTGCCGCAGTCGACCCTCTTCATGCTCGTCTGCGCATTTGCCGGTCGCGATTTGACTCAGGCGGCCTATGCGGAAGCCATTCGCGAAAAATACAGATTTTACAGCTACGGCGATGCGATGCTGATCGTATGATCGATCAAACCGTGGTCGTGGGACCGTTTCAGTGCAACTGTCGAATTCTCGCTTGCCCGGAAACGGGTGAAGCGGCGCTCATCGATTCGGGTGACGACGCTCCCCGCATCTTGAAGGCCCTTCGCGAATTGAAGACTGCGAAGGGTCAGCCACTTCAAGTGAAGTGGCTCCTCCACACGCACGCTCACCTCGATCACATCGGCGCCACGCGCGACGTGAAGCTCGCGCCGGAAGGCGGCGCGAGTAAAATCGCGCTTCATCGTGACGACGACGAACTCTATAAGAATCTGAAAATGCAGGGGCAGCTCTTCGGCGTGACCTACGATGATCCGCTCCCGGTCGATCATTTTCTTGAGGATGGCGAAGAGATCCGCCTCGGAACCTTGAAGCTTTCGGTTCTGCACACGCCGGGGCACAGCCCGGGCGGCATTTGCATTCGGCTGCACGAAGATCGCGCGAGTGGCGCGCCGGAGACGATCTTCAGCGGCGACACTCTTTTCCGGGACAGCATCGGACGCACGGATCTCTGGGGCGGCGACACGTCGCAGCTTTTGACGAGCATCAAGCAGCGTCTACTCGTGCTCGACGACTCCACGCGCGTTTGTCCAGGGCACGGGCCCGAGAGCACGATCGCGCATGAGAAGCGGGCGAATCCGTTTTTGAAGCGGTAGTCGATTGATCGAGCGGGCGCCAGCAGTCGCGTTTCGCGCGGTCAGTCTGACCGGCCCCGAGGATTGCGACAGCATCGCCCGCTGGGACGCGGATCCCGCGCTCCGGCATCTGATTCTACCGCAGCGGGATCCGAATCGGCCCGCACCCTATGAATCCGGGGCGGAAATGCTCGAAGCCTACCGGACGGCCGCGGATATTTCTGGCGGGCTGTTCGAAAGGATCATGATCCTGGTGGATGATCGCCCGGCCGGCACCGGGAGCTGGATGATAGATCCGCTTCATAAGCTGACGGCGGAGCCCAAGACCGCGTGGTTTGGAATCGTGATTGGCGAACCTTGGGCGCGGGGTCGCGGAGTCGGCGCGAAAGTTCTCGCCGAGCTTGAACGTCGCTCGCGAGCGGCGGGCGCGATTCGCGGGGAAGTCGGGGTGTTTGAATTCAACGCGGTATCACTTCGGTTTTTTCGGGGACAAGGGTATCAAGAGATCGGCCGCTTGCCGAATTTCACTTACTGGAACGGCAAAGGCTGGATGGATCTCCGGCTCGCGAAAACTTTTTAATATGGCTTTGAAGTTCGAAATCGAAAAAACTTTGCCCGGAGCCGATGGAGTCCCGCGCGCGCGGGCGGCGCGTCTCACGCTGCCCGGCATCGGCGGAAAATCGCACGAAGTCCTAACGCCTTGTTTTATGCCCGTCGGAACGGCGGGCACCGTGAAGGGAGTCACGACGGGCGAACTGCGCGAGATGAAGGCGCAGGTTGTGCTCGGCAACACGTATCACCTGTACTTGCGGCCTGGTCACGAGCGCGTGGAGCGTCTCGGCGGTCTGCATCGCTTCATGGCCTATGACGGCCCGATCCTGACCGACAGCGGCGGCTTTCAAGTGTTCTCGATGGCCGGACTCAATAAAATCGACGACGAAGGCGTGACGTTTCAGTCGCACATCGACGGAAGCCGGCACCGGTTCACGCCGGAACTCTCGATGGAAATCCAGCGGTCGCTCGGAAGCGATATCGTAATGGCCTTTGACCAATGTCCGCCGTACCCGGCGACGCGCGACGAAGTGATGGCCGCGATGCGCCGCACTCGCCGCTGGGCCGAGCGCGGCCTTAAGATTGAACTCAAACCGCATCAGCAGAGATTTGGAATTTTTCAAGGCGGGCTCTATGAGGATCTCCGCGTGGAATCCGCCCGCGAAATTACCGAACTTCCGTTTGACGGTTTTGCCATCGGGGGGCTCTCCATCGGCGAAACGCCTGAGCTGATGCAGAAGATGGCGCACTTTGCCGCGCCGCTTCTCCCCTCCGACAAACCCCGGTATCTCATGGGCGTAGGACGTCCGGAGGATCTGGTGGAATGCGTCCGCGGCGGGGTCGATATGTTCGACTGCGTCATGCCGACTCGCAATGCGCGGAACGGTCAGCTGTTCACCAGCCAGGGCAAGGTAAACATCAAAAATGCTCGATATACCGACGATTCGAGCGCACTCGACGCGGATTGCCCGTGCGAGACTTGCCAGCTCTACAGCAAGGCTTATTTGCGGCATCTCTTCGTTTCCAATGAACTGCTGTCCGCGCGCCTCAACTCCGTTCACAACCTCACGTTTTATCTTCGACTCATGACGGCCATGCGGGCCGCGATCTTGGAGAATCGGTTGGACGATTGGGTCAAAACCTTTTATACAAAATGGAACACAGAAAAGTCAGGAGTTTCCGGCACGTGACACGCTTTCAAAGAGTTTCGTTCAGCATCAGCACCGTTCTTTGGTCGTTCCTTGCGATGAGCGCTCAGGCCTTCGCGGAAGGCGCGGCCGTACCGGCCGGATCGGCCGCCGCCGCCGGGCCTCCGGCGCAGCCGGGCTTCGCGCAGATGGCGTTCCCGTTCATCCTCATGTTCGGCGTCGTCTACTTCCTCATGATTCGTCCGCAGCAGAAAAAAGCGCGCGAGCAGGAATCGATTCTCAAGGAATTGAAGGACGGAGACGAAGTCATCACGCAATCCGGAATTCTCGGGACGATTCGCGGGATGACTGAAAAAGTCGTCACGCTCGAAATCGCCGAAAAAGTCCGGATCAAGATTCTCCGGAGCCAAGTCGCTCAGGTTATCAAAGGCAATCTCTAATCTCCAGCCGTCTCTTAGTGCGTAGCGGATGACGATGTCATCCGCTACGACAGAAAATAAGGATCCTCATGAATCGCTCCTGGTGGTCGAAGCTCATCCTTCTCGTTTTTTTCACCGGCCTCTCGGTGATCTACGTCTATCCGACGATCGCGAATATCGATCTCGAGACGACGAAGTTCCCGTTTAAAAAGAAAATCACGCTCGGACTCGACCTTCAGGGCGGCCTTTATCTCGTGCTCGGCGTGAACTTCGACAAAGTGATGAAGGAAGTCGCGGAACGCCAGTCCGCGAGCGCGCGCGACAGTCTCAAGGACGCGGGATTCACGGTCACGGGTGCGAAGGTCGTTACCGAAGGCTTTCCCGCCGATGATCCACGCATCCTGCTCCAGTCCGATGCCGCCAAACAAACCGAGTTGAAAGAGAAGCTCAAGCGGGATTTTTACAGCCTGCGTTTGACCGGCGAGAAGCCGGGCGAACTGGAACTTGGGCTTTCCCGCGAATACAAAGCCGAAGTCCGCGAGCACACCATCAATCAATCCATCGAAGTCATCCGAAACCGGATCGACGAGTTCGGCGTCGCCGAACCTTCGATCACGAGCCAGGGTGCGGACCGGATCGTCGTCGAACTGCCGGGCGTGAAGGATGTCTCGCGCGCCAAAGATCTGATCGGACGCACGGCACGTCTCGAGTTCCGAATCGTCAACGTGCGGGATCCTTCGGGCGCGAGCCTGCCTGGTGAACTCGCCGAACTCGAGAAGCAGGGCATTGTTTATAAAGAGGGGACGATCAAAATCTCCGAGTACGTCGCTAAAGTGAACGCGGCGCTCAAAGGCAAGATCCCCGAAGATTCGGAAGTGCTTTTTGAACGGGGCGACGGCAATCGTTCGCCGATCGGTACGCTGTCTCCTTATCTCGTGTTCAAGAAAATCAACGTGACCGGAGATGATCTTCAGGACGCGCAGGTCGGCTTTGACCAGGAAACGGGTCGGCCGGAGGTCGCGTTCACGATGAACCCGCGCGGCGGGCAGCTCATGGGCGAAACCACGGAAGCTCACAAAAATGAGCCGCTCGCGATCATTCTCGACAACATCGTCGTGACGGCGCCGAACATTCAAAGCAAAATCACCGACCGCGGTCGAATCACGCTCGGCATGGCCGATCGTGAAAAGACGATGAAGGAAGCCAAGGACATCGCGATCGTGCTCCGCGCCGGCGCGCTACCGGCCCAACTCGATTTCCTTGAGCAACGCGTCGTCGGACCGTCGCTGGGGCAAGACTCGATCAAAAACGGCACCCGGGCCGGCATCGTCGGCTGTCTGCTCGTTTTCCTCTTCATGATTTTCTACTACCGTGGCAGCGGGATGGTCGCGACGGTGTCACTCCTTCTCAACGGCCTTTTCGTCTTCGCCATTCTGGTCGGGATGGAAGCGACGCTGACGCTTCCGGGTATCGCCGGAATCGCACTTACGATCGGCATGGCCGTCGACGCGAACGTCATCATCTTCGAGCGGATTCGCGACGAGCTATCGGAGGGTAAGTCGATCCCTGCGGCCGTGGAGGCGGGCTTTCAGAAGGCGTTCAGCGCCATTTTTGACGCCAACATCACCCACGGAATCATCGCGCTGATCCTCATGAACTACGGCACCGGACCGATCCGCGGTTTCGCGGTCACCCTCCTGGTCGGAATCATCACGACGCTGTTTTGCGCCGTCACCGTCTGCAAATTGATCTTTGAAGGTTACCTCGCCAAGCGCGGTGACGACCTCAAAGCCCTGAGTATCTGAGCGAAAATATATGATGCACTTAATCCGTCAGGATCTGAACTACGACTTCCTCGGCAAGAGCAAACCCTTTGTCTGGATTTCAACCGCGGCGCTCATTTTAAGCGTGGTTGGTTTGTTCACGAAAGGCCTCAATTACGGCATCGATTTCACGGGCGGCGCCGAAGTTTCGGTTCGTGTACCAGGGGAGTGGGATACCGGTCGCGTCCGCACGGAAATGGAAGCGGGCGGCGTCACCGACGCGAAGATCGTGCAGATCGGCGTGCCGGCGGATCATGAGTTTTTGATTCGGGTGCAAGCGGACCCGCAAAAACTGAACGAAGTTTCGAACAAAGTCGAAACGGTTCTGAGTACGAAACTTCAAAAGGGCCAATACGAAATTCGTCGGGTCGATGTCGTTGGGCCTCAAGCCGGGGCAAATCTTCGGCTGACGGCCTTCCTGTCGATCCTCTACGCGATCATCGGAATTGTTATATATATCACGATTCGGTTCGATCTTCGTTACGCGCCCGGCGTGATTCGCGCGCTCGCGGTGGACGTCGTCATCACGGTCGGAATCTGGGTGCTCTTGCAGCGCGAATTCAACCTCACGGTGCTTGCGGCGCTTCTCACGATCGCCGGCTATTCGTGCAACGACACGATCGTTATTTATGACCGCATCCGCGATTACACCAAAAGCCATCCCGACTGGGATCTCAGCAAGGCGATCAATAAATCGATCAACCTGAACCTGGGGCGAACGATTATCACGACCCTTTGCACGCTCTTCGTCGTGGCCAGCCTGTATTTCCTCGGCGGCTCGGTGCTGGAAGATTTCGCGCTTCCCATGATGATCGGTTTCACGATCAGCGTGCCATCGACGATCTTCGTCGCGACGCCTTTGATCGTCTTCATGGAGAAGCGGCGATTGGCGAGTGAGAAGGCCCAGCTCGAAAAAAGCGGTGGTAAAAGCGGTGGTAAAAACAGCGGCCGGATGGCCCAGGCTTGATCGAGCAAAGGGAATGGAAGAGGCGCGAGGCGCCGCATTCACTCTTAGTTTCTGAGCTGAAGTCCCGTTTGACGGAGCTCGCCGAAGAGTCGGGCCTGTCGGAAGTCACGCTTCGCGTTTGCGCGGAACGAGGGATGATCGACTTACCGGCGATCAATCAGTTCCTGAACCCCAGGCTCGAAGATCTCACGGATCCGTTCCTGATTCGTGACATGGACCGGGCCATCGACCGATTGGTCGTCGCGCGCGAGAAGCGCGAGCTCATTCGCATTTTCGGCGATTACGACGTCGACGGGACGACGGGGGCGGCGCTCCTGAGCTGGGTCTTTCGGGAATTTGGTTTAGTTTATGACGTCCGCCAGCCCGATCGAGTGAAAGACGGCTATGGACTGAATCCGGCGGCGGCGACCCAAGCCGGCGTCGACGGCGCGGCCATTCTGCTCACCGTCGATTGCGGGATCACGAGCTTTGACGCCTCCGAGAAAGCGGCGGAGGCCGGAGTCGACCTCATTGTGGTCGATCACCATCAAGTGGATCCGGTCCGCGGGATTCCGAAGGCGCTCGCGGTTTTGAATCCGCAGCGCGCCGATTGCCTGAGCGGACTCAAGCAACTTTGCGGATGTGGACTCGCGTTTTATCTCGCGCTCGCGCTTCGCAAGCGGGGGCGGGAACTCGGTTGGTGGAAAGAGGGCGCGGTCCCGAATCTCAAGCGGCATCTCGATCTGGTCGTCATGGCGACCGCGGCGGACATGGTGCCGTTGACCGGCGATAACCACATATTAGTCCGCCACGGGATGGAAGTGCTGAAACAAAGCCAAAAGCAGGGTGTGCGCGCGCTGCTTTTGGCCGCCGGCATGGGCGCGCGCGATCTGAGCCCGGGCCATCTCGGCTTCGTGCTCGGACCCCGGATCAATGCTTCCGGCCGCATGGGCTCGGCTTCGACCGCGCTTGAACTTTTGTCCACCGAAGATCCGCTTCGTGCGACCGTACTCGCGCGCGAACTCGAACTTATGAACCAGGAGCGGGCGGAAACTCAAAATCGAATCTGGGATGAAGTCAAAGCTCGAGTCGAAGAAGGAATCGCCGCCGGAAAGTTCAAACACGGGATCGTGGTGGCCGATCGGGCGTGGCACGAGGGCGTGGTCGGTATCGTCGCGTCGCGCGTGACGGAGACTTTTCGACGCCCGGCCGCGGTCATCGCGCTTCGCGAAGATTTCGGCAAAGGCAGTGTGCGAAGTTACGCAGGTAAAGACGTGCTCGATGCGATTCGTACGTCCGGCCATCACCTTCTTGGATTCGGCGGTCACAAGTATGCAGCCGGGCTTTCCGTCGCGCACGAAAATGTCGCCGCGTTCGCGGATGCGTTTGATGCCGCCTTAGGTGCGATGGAAGAAGACGCTTCGGCAAAACCCCTTTGGATCGAAGGCGATTGCCTGATTTCCGATCTCAGCGTCAAAACTCTCACCGAAATCGAGCGGATGGGACCCTTCGGTCCGGGCAATCCCGAACCGGTGTTTTCGCTAAGGGCGCAGGTGCGTAGTCATCGCGTGCTCAAGGATCGTCACCTCAAATTGCAGCTCGGATTTGACCGCACCAGCATCGAAGCGATCTGGTTTAACGCAATCGACCACGAACCGAGTCTCCTCGAAAGCGTTGGGAAAGATACGCTCTGGGCCGGAGTTCCGGAGCTGAATCGCTTCCGCGGCAAAGTGACTCCGTCCTTCCGAGTCAGGGATTGGCGCGGGGCGTAAGCCCTATCATTCTCCCGCCCTGCACCACGTCGATTTGACACGTCACCGCGAGCCGGTAGACTTTGCCCATCATCACGTGTTTTTAGATTCGCCAATGGAGGGCGTTTTTATGGAGAAGGGATTCTCGAATCGGCTTTTAGCCGTGTTTTTGTCGTTGTCTGCCTTGTTTTGGATACCGGGCCTGCAGTCCGGGGCCTTTGCCAAAGACAAGGCCGCCCGCACGCCCCGCCATGTTCGCGGCGAATTGATCGTCAAGTTGAAGTCCGACAAGTCGGCGTTCACGGCGCAAGCGCTCGTGACAAATTCGCTGACTCGCGCTTTGGGCGCCAAAAGCGTTCGAGCGGTCGAGTCGTTCAAAACCGATTCGCGGATGCAAATCGTTCGACTCGCACGTGACGCGGATCTGGACCAAGCAATTCAGGCGCTGAATTTGAGCAGCGACTTTGAATACGCGGAACCCAATTACGTCATGCGCATTGTCGACGCGGACGCGGGCGACGGCATTCCGAACGACGCCGATTTCACGAAACTCTGGGGTATGCAGAACACCGGCCTCTCCGATTCGGGTGGCCAGGTGGGGACGAAGGGCTCCGACATCAACGTCGTTCCGGCCTGGAAGGAAGGCATCACGGGTTCACGCAAAATTCTCGTGGCCGTGATCGATACGGGCGTGCAGTGGGATCACCCCGATCTGAAAGACAATATTTATACGAACGCGGGTGAAGCGGGTCCCTTGGCCGAGAACGGCAAGGATGACGACGGCAACGGATTCAAGGACGACGTTCACGGTTGGAATTTCAACAAGAACAATCGCGACACGCGCGACGATCACAGCCACGGCTCCCATTGCTCGGGCACGATCGGCGGCGTCGGCAACAACGGCGAAGGTGTCGCGGGCGTCAACTGGCAGGTTTCGATCCTGCCGGTCAAATTCCTGGGCGGCGATGGCAGCGGCACGCTTCAAGGCGCGGTCGAATCCATCAACTACGCGCGACTGATGAAAGTGAACATCATGAGCAATAGCTGGGGCGGCGGCGGATTCACGCAGTCCCTCAAGGATGCGATCGAGAAAGCGCGCGATGCTGGCATTCTGTTCGTGGCGGCGGCGGGCAATGACAAGAACGACAATGACAAGAATCCGTCTTATCCGGCGACCTATGACGTCGATAACGTCGTTTCCGTCGCGGCGACCGATAACAAAGACGCAATCGCGAGCTTCTCGAACTACGGCGCCAAAACCGTGCACGTTTCCGCGCCGGGGGTTCGAGTCCTAAGCACGACTATGGGCGGGAAATATGGAACGTTCAGCGGGACGTCCATGGCCGCTCCTCACGTGGCGGGAATCGCGGCCCTCGTCTTGAGCGCCAATGGCGGGATGGACTACCAGGAGCTCAAGCGGCGCCTGATCGCAACGAGTGACCGGGTGCCGGCGCTTCGGGCGCGCAGCATCTCCAGGGGTCGGGTCAACGCCTACAACGCGTTAAAGAACTCGATGCCTCCGAGTCAGGAACCCGACGAGAGTCAGTGGAAGACGGTCGAACACGCCGTTGAAAGCAAGCATCCCTACGACTCGCGTAGTGACCAGACTTTCACGATCAATCAACCAGGTGCGAAGTTCGTCCGCGTGATCTTCGAGAAGGTGGATACGGAAGCGAGTTATGACAAAGTGTTAATCAAAAACGGCGCCGGCGACGTCGTGTCTGAAGTAAGCGGGACCTACACCGGGCTCACGAGTGATTATGTGACGGGCGAAACCTTGACGTTGCAGCTCAAATCAGACGACAACGTGAATTCATATGGATTCAAGATCAGTCGCATTCAGGTCGTTCACTAATCGAGGCCGTATTCTGATCTTCAAAAAATCAAGAGCCCCGGGACGATTGGTTCCGGGGCTCTTTGCTTCATTATCACTGAGCTTCATTTTTCTGGCGATGCCGGCTTTCGCGGTGCCGCCGAGCTCGAGTCACTCACCGCGGGGTGTCGCCTCGCCCGCGCCTTCAACTTCGCCTTCGCCCGCGCCTTCAGCTTCGCCTTCGCCCGCGCCTTCAGCTTCGCCTTCGCCGGAGCCCACCGTTTCACCGTCGCCGCTCCCGTCGCTCAGCCGCAAAGAACTGGAAACGCTTTACCGTGAATATCAGCGGGCGCAAAAACAGGAGCTCGAAGCGCTCGAGCACCGTCAGAAATTGGAAACCAAGGAGCTTAACGCCGCGCAAAAGCAGGAATACAAAAACTGGATGAAGGAAGAAAGGATCAAGCGCAAGGAAGCCCTGAGGGGCGGTTACGGCGGCAAGATCGTGAAAGCCTACGTTCAAGACTTCACCCAACGGCGCGAAGGACTATGGACCGCGCAAAAAGCCGAAAAACAGACGCGAAAAACCGAACAGGAATCGCGTAAAGCCGCGCTTCGCGAGGAACAATCGCGGCGCCTCAAGCAATTCAAAGAAGCGCTGGATCGCGGTAAGCGCCCGTCCATGATGCTCTGGCCGTCCCTCGGCCGATGAATATCAATATTTAGCCCACACCTGATTCGGCAAGTCGATGTGCAGCTCCACGCGACGATTCTGCGAGCGCCCTTTCAGCGTGCGGTTCTCGCGCTCGGGCCGGCTCTCCCCCATGCCAATCACGAAGATTCGGGTCGGGGGCACGCCGCTGCCTTCGAGCACATTGCTGACCGCCTCGGCACGCATTGCCGAAAGCCTTTCGTTGCTGGCCCGGGATCCCACGCTGTCCGTATGCCCTTCGATGCGGATCCGGTCTTCGCGATATTTCGCGAGAATTTCTCCGAGGCGAGTGACTTCGTTCATGGCTTCGGGCTTCATGACGGAACTTCCGGTGTCGAAGAGCAGATCGTTCCGGAGCTTCACGAGAATGCCGTTCGCGGTTCGCTTCGTTTCGGATACTCGGTCGAGTTCGGCCGCTTGTTTGTCGAGATCGTAAGCGACGCCGGCGCCCGCCGTCCTCGCGGGAAGGTAGGCTTCACGCCGGGGAGCGGCGGCGCATCCGGCGAGGCTCGCGGCGAGCGGCGCGAATGAGACGAGCAGGGTAGCCAACGAGATTTTCTTCATGGACGTCACCTTTGGCAAGATTTGGCGAAGCTGCGGCGACCTTATGCGCCGGGCGAGGTGGGGGCAAATGGCGCGGCGGGCGGGCGGAAAGGGGGATCGAGAATCGCCTGTGAAAACGGTAAGACGGGGTGCGTGCGCGCACCGCGGTTTATTTTGACGTGATGTTTAAAACCGACATCGTGATCCGGCTAATGCAGACCAAACGCCCGTCTTGAGTCAGAGTGATTTCCCAGACCTGAGTGGTGCGACCGATGTGCAACGCCTTCGTGATTCCCTCAACCCAGCCTTCCGTGCACGATCGAAGGTGATTGGCGTTGATTTCGAGCCCCACGCATCGCTCTGCGGACCGATCGACCACGAGATTGGCGGCGGTGCTGCCCAGCGTCTCTGCAAGCGTGACGGAGGCTCCGCCGTGGAGTAGTCCGGCCGGTTGTTTGGTCCGCCGGTCCACCGGCATCCGGGCTTTAAGGAAGTCGTCGCCGATTTCGGTGAACTCGATGCCCAGGTGCTCGACCATGGTTCCGAGGCTGCGCTGATTGAGCTCTGCAAGCGACGGGCGCTGATGCCACTTGGCAATCATGCCTACGACCGAACCCTTTCGACGGCTATGACGCCCTTTTTGCCTTCAAGTGCGCTGTTCACTTTTTGAAGTTGGCTGAGATCGGAGACCTCGACGTCAAAAAGCGCGATGGCCTTTTTATCTTTCGTGGTCCGGATGTTCGCGGAGGTGATGTTGACGCCGCATGAAGAAATCGTCTGCGACATGAGCGCAAGCAGACCGGGTTCGTCGAGCGAAAGCACGCGGATTTTCACGTGCCGCTTCAGCTTGCCGTCTTTGGCGGATTTCAGATTCCACTGCACGTCCACGCGACGTTCCTGATCGTTGTCGATCGCTTTCGTGCAAGTCGCGGTATGAACGGTGACGCCGCGGCCACGCGTGATGAAGCCGATGATCGAATCGCCGGGCAGCGGGTTGCAGCAACGGCCGAACCGGATCAGAACGTCGTCGAGATTCTCGACCGTGATGGCGTTTCGGCCCTCGGTTCGTTTTTTGGCCGCGTTGAAAACCTTCTTGAGAAAGCTCTCGTCTTCCTTCTTGCCTTGTTCGACTTTTTTCTCGAGCGCTTCCTTCGGCACGAGTTGCGGGATGATGTGGTCGAGCGTGACTCGACCGTAACCGAGCACGATATAGAGTTCGTCCACCGCGCGATGACCGAAGTGTTGCGCGAGCTTGATGAGTTCGCCCGACTTATCGAGTTGTTTGATCGAGAGTCCGTACTGGGGGAGTGCCTTCTCGAGCATCTCGTGACCGAGTTGCTTGGCGCGCGTACGTTCCTGTTCTTTGATGAAAGCCCTGATTTTGGCCTTGGCACGCGAGCTGCGCACGATCTTGAGCCAATCCTTCGACGGCGTTTGCGAAGGGGAGGTGACGATCTCAATTGTGTCACCGGACTTGAGTCGGTGCTTGAGGGGAACGATCTTCCCATTCACTTTGGCGCCGACGCATTTGTTGCCGACGTCCGTGTGCACGGCGTAAGCGAAGTCGAGCGGGGTCGCCCCGTGCGAGAGTTCCTTGACTTCGCCCTTGGGTGTGAAAACGAAGACGTCTTCGGCGAAAAGGTCGATTTTGACCGTCTCCAGAAACTCGTTCGGATCCAGGAGGTCTTTGTTCCACTCCATGAGCCGGTGGACCCAGGCCATGTTGTCCTTGGCGGTCGCGGAAAATTTCCCTTCCTTGTACATCCAGTGCGCGGCGATGCCCTTGTCGGCCACCTGGTTCATCTCGTGCGTGCGGATTTGAATCTCCACGCGCTCGCCGTAGGGGCCGATCACTGTCGTGTGAAGAGACTGGTAGCCGTTCGCCTTGGGCATGGCGATGTAGTCTTTGAACCGCCCGGGCACGGGCTTGTACGTCGCGTGAATCACGCCGAGCGACTTGTAGCACTCGGTGATGTTGTCGACGACGATGCGGAACGCGATCACGTCATAGAGCTGATCGAAATCAACTTTGCGCCGCTCCATCTTTTTGAAAATGGAATAAAAGTGTTTGGCGCGCCCCTGAATCAGCGAATTGTGTATGTCGTATTCCTTGAGCTGCTCGTCAAGAATGGCCGTGAGGTCTTCGATGTATTTTTCCCGCTCCTTTTTCTTTTTGGAAACGCGCTGCGCGAGCTTGTAATAGACGTCCGGATGCAAGTAGCGGAGGCAGTGGTCTTCCAGTTCCGTCTTCATCCAGCTGATGCCGAGGCGGTTCGCGATTGGCGCGTAGATATCGAGCGTTTCCTGCGCGATGACCTGTTGCTTGGCGGGCGCGAGGTGTTCAAGCGTCCGCATATTGTTCAGGCGATCGGCGAGCTTGATGATGATGACTCGGATGTCTTTCGCCATCGCGATGATCATCTTTCGGAAGTTCTCGGCCTGCTTCTCCTCGGTGGTCCGAAACGTCAGTTTTGAGAGTTTCGTGACGCCGTCGACGAGCTCGGCGATGTCTTTCCCAAATTCTTTTTCGATCTCTTCGTTGGTGGCGTGCGTGTCTTCGACGGTGTCATGTAGCAGCCCCGACACGATGGAAGGAATGTCGAGCTTAAGTTCGGCCAGCGTTTGCGCAACGTCGGCCGGATGAATCATGTAGGGGTCGCCGCTCGAACGAAGCTGCCCTTTGTGGGCAAGCTCGGCGAACTTATAGGCCTTCTCGACCAGATCAACTTTGGCGTCGGGGTAATAGCTTCGGATGGTGTCGATGATCGATGCGACCGTCGCGCTGGTATGTTTAGCCATGTCTCCCGATCTCGTGTTCAACGAGGACTTTGAGCTCCCGGTAGGCCCGTTCGAGATCGTCATTGACCACGACTCGATGAAACTTGCCGGCTTCGAGCATTTCGCGCCGAGCGTTTTCCACGCGCTTGACGATCGTCTCTTCGCTGTCCGTGCCGCGCGCCCTGAGGCGTCGCTCCAGCGTGGGAAGGTCAGGCGGCGAAATGAAAATGCTCCAGGCTTGTTCGGGATACGCTTTTCGTAAGCTTTCCGCGCCTTGCACGTCGATGTCGAGGAGCACGGATTTCCCGGCCGCGAACGCGCGGTTAATCACATCTTTGGACGTGCCATAGTAGTGACCATGCACGGAGGCCCATTCCGCGAATCGACCTTCCGCCATCTGACGTTCGAAGTCGGAGCGCGAAACAAAATAGTATTCGCGCCCATGGATCTCCTCGCCGCGCGGCGCGCGCGTGGTCGTGGAAGTGGAAGCCACCAACAGCGGAAAATCCTGAAGCAGCCGAGCGCACAGCGTGGTTTTGCCGGCTCCGGACGGTGCGGCGAGAATGACCAGGCGTTGTCGGCGATTCGCGTCCTTCACTCGAGATTCATGACCTGTTCGCGAAGTTGTTCGAGGCGGACTTTCGTTTGCACGACGTCCTCGGAGATGGGCAGGTCCTGCGCCTTGTTACCAAGCGTATTGATCTCGCGATGCAGCTCTTGAATGACGAAGTCAAGCTTGCGGCCGACCGGGCCCCCTTCGGTCATGATTTTCCGGAAGTGGGCGAGGTGGCCTTCGAAGCGGGCCAGCTCCTCTTCGATATCCGTTCGGTCCAGAATAAGCGCGAGTTCCTGCGCGACCCGCGACTCCAACAGCGCTTGTTGGGAAGCGATCGCCAGCGGATGGGCGTCGAACACGCCTTGAATTCGTTCGCTGACCTTTGCGGAGTAGGCGCCCTGGCACTCCACGCGCCGCTTGCGCAGTCGCACCACAGTCGCATCCATCGCTTCGATTGTTTTTAGGAGCACTTGCGCGAGCACGCCGCCTTCATGTCGGCGCATCTCGATGAGACGCTCGACGGCCAGATTGACAAGCGCCTCGAGTTCTACCTTGGTGCTTTCGGCTTCGAGCTCTTCGGAGCCCATTTTCAAAACATTGGGAAAAGACACGACGTCGGAGAGTCTCAGGGCTTCGCGGATGCCAAGGGAGGTGCGAACTTTCTCGAGCGCGTCGTAATAGGATTTCGCAAGCGCGAGATCCGCGGTGATGGCGGCGGGTTCCGCGTCTTCTTCGGCGGCGCGCTCGACTTTCAGGTCGATAGCGCCCCGGCTGAAGCGGCCTTGCACGAGTCCGCGAACTCCGAGATCATGCGCGGCGAACTCGCGTGGAAGTCGCGTCTTGAGGTCGAGACTGCGGTGATTCAAAGCTTTCATCTCAACGCGGAGGCGCCGGCCGGCCACCGTGCCTTCGATGGAACAGAATCCAGTCATCGAACAAAGGGAACTCGACTTCAAGTGCCGTCCTCCTGGCCCGGGGCGTGCCCCAGCGCGAGGTTTCCGATGCCCCGAAATTTGGCGATGCGGTCGAGCCGGATGTCGGCGACCGCGGGCATTTTTTTCACGGACTTCTTGCCGGCTTTGCCGGGCTTCACGCCGTCGCCGGCGAGGGCGTCAAACTCCCGGACCAGCGCTTCACCGATTAGCGCGGCCGCGGCTTTCCAGTCCCGGTGGGCTCCGCCTTTGGGTTCCGGGATAATGCTGTCGATGACTTTCATTTTGAGAAGATCGGGTGGATTCATGCGCAGCTTGTCCGCGGCGCGTTCGGCGAGGCTCGAATCACTCCATAAAATGGACGCGCAGCTTTCGGGACTGATCACCGAGTAGGTGCTGTACTCCTGCATGAGGACGCGATTGGCGACTCCGATCGCGAGCGCGCCGCCGGAGCCGCCTTCGCCGATTACGACGGCGACGACCGGAACCGTCAGGCTGAACATTTTATGAATGCTTTCGGCGATCGCTTGGCTCTGCCCGCGTTCTTCGGCTTCGATGCCGGGGTATGCGCCCGGCGTGTCGATCAAGGTAATCACGGGCATACGCGTGCGTTCGGCCAAATCCATCAGCCGCATCGCCTTGCGATAGCCCTCGGGTCGGGCCATTCCGAAGTTGCGCTCCATTCGCTCCTTGGTGGAGCGGCCTTTTTGATGACCGAGAATCAGGACGGGATGCTTGCTCTCGCCGAACGACCACTCGGCGATGCCGCCCAAGATCGCCTGATCATCTGAATGCGTGCGGTCGCCTTGTAGTTCCATGAACGTCGGAAAAAGAATGTCGATGTAGTCGCGAGAGTAGGGACGATTGGGATGGCGGCTTAGCTGGACTTTTTGCCAGGCGGAAAGCTTCGCGTAAGTCTCATCGATCAGCGCCGTGACTTTTTTCTCGAGAATTTTGATCTCGCTCGAGAAGTCGACGCCCTCCTGCTTCGCGAGATCGCGCAGGTCGACGAGGCGCTTCTCGAGGTTGAGTATGGGTTTCTCAAAATCGAAGAAGGCTTCCATCATGCTCCTTTAGCATGGACCTATTGCGTGCTCCAGCCCGCGACGTGCCCATCTTCGAAGTAGATGACGCGTGCTTCCCGGATGCTCCAGGGGCTGGTCAGGCCTTTGTAGTAGATCCACTTCAAATTCCCCAGCCGTTCATCGCCGGCGACTTGGACTTCGGTGGGTTCGCCCCAGATGTTCCGAACATCCGACATCCCCATGCCCCGAATCAGGTCCCTATCCGCGTAAGCTCGCTGTCGGCGCAGCTGCTCGAATTCGGGGTCAGTGGCGGGTGCGCGCCTACGGCGAGTCCGGGAACCCCATTCCTCGGCGTTGGCGGATTGCGGGGCTGATCCCTGACCTACGTCAAAGCCCGCTGGCCCAAAGGAGGGAACGCGATCGGATTCTTCGTGATCGAGATCGATTGCGGCGCAGCCGGCCATGAAAAAGGTGACTAGAACAGTCTGATAAAGGTATTTATTAAAAAGCATAGCCGGCCTCCTTGCCGCTTCTTATGGGATCGGCAACTGGACGTGAAAAGCTGAGGCGAGGTACCCTAGGAAGAATGGCCACGGCAAAAAAGCCCGTCAAAGCCTCTCCTTGGGAACGCCTACTCGGTCCCCTGGCTCGGCGCAGAAAACCCGGAGAACCCGAAGTCCTTTGGACGATCCGTTTGGGCCGGACTTGGTCCGCGATTTACGCGCAGATTCGAGAAATATTCGCGGGCCTGCGATCGCCGGATGGCCCCACGCGGCGCATGTCTCTCGTTTTCTTTTTAAGTCTTTTCGGTTTCGTCACTGTCAGCGTCGTGGGCGGCCGCATCTATTGGCAAAAACGCGCCGATAAAATTCGCGCGATGTCGGCTTACGAAAACGAAGTCAGTCGCATGGGGGACTTCTTCAGCAAAACCGCCGAAGAAGCCAAACGTCGAAACACGATTCAGGATCTCGGCAAATACACGTTCTCGGTCAAGAAACCCGAGGGCGCGCCCAAAGTTTCCGGCGTCATTCATATGGGCGAGATCGAACTCTTCGCAGAATGTGACGTGCGCGAAACCTGCGCTTATGTCGACGAGAACATGACGTCCGTTCGCAATCACGTGACGAGCGTCTTCGTTGACCTCGAGCGCGGCGAAATTCTCACTCGGGAAGGCAAGCGTCGGCTGAAAAAACAGCTGCTCGATCGCCTGAACGTCTGGCTCCCCCGGGGCAAGATCAAGAACATCTTCATCTCCCGACTCGTCATCAGCTGAGCTCTGGCGGGCTCCGATCCGGCCGTGGCAGGTGTCTAAAGCTTGGACACTCAAAAGGGCGGATTTCTCCGAGATTTCCGGGACTTTTCGAGGAATTCACCCGGCATCAACTTTGCTCATTCACTCGGAGCGGGTTCCCTCGCGGTGGAGGCTATTGTGAATTTTGAGAGATTTAAGATTTGTTTCGCGGCGGCGGTTTTGGCGAGTCTGGTAAGTTCATCGGCGCTGGCTGAAGACTGCACGGATCGAAACCTGACTCCGGCTCAACGTGAAGCCTGCTTGGACCGCGAAGCGCTTCGCATTTTGAATCAGCAGACGCAAGGCGCCCCAGCGCGCGCGGCGGAACATCCCTTTATGGTTCGCCTCGAACATCTCACGGTCAAGAACCGGGATGCGGGAACGCAGGCGTCGGGCTATGCGGCGGGCATTCGTTTCGATTATCAGGCGCGGGATGTCGGCGGCCGCGTGGTCGGCGACGTCGAGTACGGTCACCTTGCAGACGGACGAAACGTGGGTCATGCGATCGGTGAAGTCTCAACTACGGGCGCGGTGGGATTCCAGGCGGGTATCGGAAATATTCATACGCCGAGCAGCCGCCAAAGTTTCGTGGCTTACATCGGACCGAGGATCAATACCGCAGTCGGCAGTATCGGGGCGAGCATGAGCCTCGCTCCCGGAACGTTCACTGACCAAGGGGAAGACTCGAACGGGAGCCGTCTCGGCCTCGACGCATTCGTGCAAGCCAATGTCTGGAAGCTCAAGTTGGACGGAAAATTTGGCATCGGTTCGTTGTCCGGCATGCACACGGAGTCAGAACGCATCTCCAGTGCGATCGTCACCAACCTGGACGGCACCGTCACTAAAACCGACGTGATTCGTCCCGGTTTCACTCAAAGCTCGAAGTTCGGGGCGAACAACGTCTTGTGGTCCGTCGGAGCGACCGGCCAGATCACCAACCGATTGGGCGTCCGTGCCCAATGGATCAGTGAACGAAACACGTACAACGTCGTTCAAGACCTGACCGGCGCCGCGTCGACCCGGTCCAACCGCTCCGGCCAGATCCGAGTCGGCGGGAGTTTCAGCTTCGGCGCCGCCAGTCGGTCCGTCACCGGTCGCTGATCGACGTTAGGCGACCCGCGCCCCCGGCTGGAATTGCAAGCGAGTCGGATCTCCCTTGGGGCCGCAAATACGATGTCGTTTAAGCATTTCAAACAACGTGCTTCGTGCGACACCGAGGATTTTCGCGGCAGTCGCGCGATTTCCACGGGACAGCTTCAAGGCTTTGATCAGCATCACGCGTTCCATTTCTTCGAGCGTCAGGACGGCCGCGCCGAGTTCAATTTCAGGCGTGCCCTGAATATTTTCCGGCGTTAGGAGAAATTCGAACGCTTCTTCGCTAAGGACCTTCACGAAGGGACCGGCCAAGCCGGAGGCGCGCTCGATGGCGTGTCGCAGTTCGCGGACGTTTCCCGGCCAGGAATGGGCTTGCAGCCGCAGCAAGGCCCGGGGAGAAAGCGTGCGGTGGAGCGCGGCGGAAAAGCGGGTCGCAAGAAGTTCGATGTCGTCCGGACGAGCCCTCAGGCATTCGATCTCGATCGCGACTGAGGCGATGCGGTAATACAGATCGCGACGGAACTTTCCTTCTTCGACGAGCTGCTTGAGCGGCTTGTGAGTCGCGCAGAGCAGCCGGACGTCCGCTCTCGAAGGACGGTCGGCGCCGACGGGGCGAATCTCCCCGTCCTCAAGAAACCGCAGAAGTTTGACTTGAATGTCGAGCGGCAGGTCGGCCACCTCGTCCAGAAACAGCGTGCCTCCGTGCGCTTGCATGAGGGCGCCCGGCCTTTGATGGGAAGCGCCGGTGAACGCTCCTTTGACGTGACCGAAGAGTTCGCTCTCAGCGAGCGCGAGCGGGAGAGCGCCGCAGTTGATCGGGACGAAGGGTCCGGCAGCTCGCTCGCTCCAGGCGTGAATGAGGTTGGCGATGACTTCCTTTCCGGTTCCGGTTTCGCCGCCGAGGTAAATCGCCAGCGGGGTGGCCGCCGATTTTTTGGCGGTCCAAAGCAGCTTTCGTCCCGTTTCTGAACAAGTGAGCCAAGGTTTGACGCCGCCGGGCATGTCGGGGAGCGCGAGTTCCGCGCCGGTTCGCTCGAGCACGAGTTTCGTCTCGCCGATTCGTAAAGAAACTCCTTCGGGAAGGAGCGATTCGCGCATCGGAATGTCGCCGATCGAGGCCTCCAATTTCGCATCTTGCGCACGGAACCAGTAGGGAGAGCCGGTTTCACCGCGCGGGGAGGCCCAAAGAAGGCCCGCTTGCATCGGGGCCGTGGGATCGCGAAGCAAAAGCTGAGAGTCCTCGTGCCGACCGATGGTGACCGAGCTTTGCTTTTCGCCTTGGAGCGGAACGATGCGAGTTTCACCGGATGGATCTTCAATTCGTAGCTGCCATGTTTTCATCAAAATTTCTCCCTTTGGCGGGAAGGAGAGCAATCATCGTGCCGAGATGCGTTGCTCCTTGCGCAGCGCCTAGGGTAAACTTTTGACGTATGAGATCATCGCGGCCCGGACGGGCCCTCAGGCTTTATGAAGTCCTGAGCAGCCCGCGGACCACCATCGTATTTCTCGCGGGACTTCTCGGGATTCTGGTTTTGAGCCTCGCGATCGGGCAGGAAGCGACTGATCCGCAACCGCTCTCGGAAATCTATTCGCCGGATGTTTTATATCGGTTGCGGAGCTTAGGGCTCACCCAGCTCTTCGAATCGGGATGGTTCATGAGCGTGGCGATCGGTCTCGCCTTGAACCAGTTGCTGATTTTTGTGAACCGATTTCCGAAAGCTTGGACGGAGGCTCGCGCGGGAATTTTGGGGGGAATCGAAGCGGGCGCCTCCTCCGTGAGCGTGTCTTCCAAAATCGGGCGCGAAGAATTTCGTGAATCCGTTCAGGCGCTCGGGCGAGCCCGGCTCGGACGCTTCACGAAGCTGATCGCGATTCGCGACGAAGGTGGGCTCAACGAACTTCTGCTTGGCGCGGAGCGGGGCCGAATCGGCGTGCTCGCGCTGCCGCTGGCGCTCATCGGAACTTTCTTCGTGGCGACGGGGATCTGGCTGCAATATCGCGGGGGGCTGAAGGGCGAAATCGCGATCGAAGAACGGCAACGCACCTCGCTGATTCGCGTGATCTCGGGCGATCCGGAGAAGGCCGGGCGCTGGTCGCCCGTCGAAAAAGCGGGTACCGAGGGCGGATTCAGTCAGATGGATTTTGAACTCTGGTTCGAGCGATTCGACCCGTTAACGGGCACCGCTTGGCTTGAGATTTCGCGCGCGGGAGAGAAGCTCGGCACGAGTTCCGCCACGCGTGGCAAACCTCAGCACTTCAACGGTTTATCGTGGACGCCGATCCGAAGTCACAAGAGTGGGAAATTCGCGGCTCGAGTCACGGTTCGGGACCGTAGGGGCCTGGAGCCCGAGCGCGAGATCGAAGCGAACCGGGGTGAGCCGCTTGCGGCACCGGGAGGGGTTTTCAAAGTCATCGATGCGCGCGAGCAGATCGAGGGGCTCGGTGCCGCGGCTCAGATCGAGTACGTGGAAAACGGAAAAACGCCCGTGCAGTTCTGGATTTTCGAAAAGGCACCGCAATTCGACGAAGTTCATCGCAAGCTGAGCCGCGCGATCTTTGTAATGCATCAAGTGTTGCCTCGTTACGAGATTCTGTTGGCCGTCACCCGCGAACCCGGGGCCGTTTGGACGCTCATCGGGGCGATTTTATGGACACTGGCGGCGGTGATCGGGTTTTGGATCCGGCGCGAACGGTGGTGGTTTTCCTGGGAGCCGGAGCGGATCAAGATCGCCGCGGTTCGAAAGGAAGAACCCGGATTCGGCCCCATCTTCGACCAGATGACTCGCGCCTGGCTTTCGCGCCTGGGTCGGAAAGACACGAGCCTACGCGGCAAACGATGGGAGGTACGGAGTGAGGGCACCTGAACTTTTCGCCGCCTTGATCGTGGGAGCGGGGGCCGTGTTTATGCTCGGCGCGCTCGCGCAACTGTTTTTACTCGCCCGCTTTCCAGAAACACTTCCGGTCGGAACGCAGTGGCCTTCACGCCTCGGGTTCGCGCTGCTACTGGGAGCAGTGGCACTTCGCGCCGCCGCCGCGGGAACCGTGTGGGTCCCCGGCTTGGGGCTGGGCGAAAGCCTGCTTCTTCTCACATGCGCCAGCGCGGGTAGCGTCGCATTTTTTGAATCGCGGTTTGCACGGGCGCGAGGAACGCTCGTTTTTTCAATGTTGGCGTGTGCGGGGTTGGCTTGGGTGGCATATCGAACCATCGGCTGGCGGGGCGCGACACTCTCGGTTCCGGAGTCCGCATCGGAGGCGATCGAATTCGGAAGCCGGTGGATTTATCCCCACGTCCTCGCGGGCATGGTCGCCTACGGGCTCATCGTGACGGCGGCCGGCTTCGGACTCATGCAACTGATTCAAGATAGGGTTTCTTCCGACTCGCTGATGGGCGGTGCCACTTTTGCGGCGGCATCGCTGCTTACACTTTTGATCGCCTCGGAAACTCCTTCCGCGCCGGGGTTTCCGATCCGCGTGTTGGCAGCAACGCTGGCGGTCCATGCGGGCCTGAGTCTCTTCAGCTTCCGGATTCTGCGGAAGCTGAAGCCGTGGCCCGCGAAGTTCCTCGGGGCCGCCGGTGAAAATCTCTCCATCTGGCAGCGCCTCATCCGACTGATTTATCTGGCGAACGGATTCGCTCTAATTGTTTTCGCATTCCTATTTCGTAACTCCGGTCCCGTGCTCCTGGTCCTGGCATGCGCTGTCGGCGGGGTCTGGCTCGTCTGGATCCTCGCCCGGTACCGACACCTTTTCGAAGCCGGTTTGCCAGCCGTGGATTCGTGGCTTTTTGATTCCGTCGACCATTGGAGCCTGAAGTCTTCGCGCGCCGCCGTCGTCGCGCTCAGCACCACGCTCATCACCGGGTCGCTCCTCGCTCGCGGTACCTGGGGTCGGTTTTGGGGTTGGGATCCCAAGGAGACTCTGACGCTCGTGCTGCTGATTCATTTTCTTCTCACTTCGCTCCTTCGAGAGCAGCCAGGAGTCACACGGCGCCAAGCCGGTATTCTGGCGCTCAGCGGCCTGTTTTTAGCGGCTTGGGTCTATTTCGGCGCCAATCTCGTGTTTCCCCATTTGCATGCTTACGGATCGCCGCGATAGAGAAGGGCATGCCGAGCGAGCATTTACTCACCCTGGGCGCGGTCGATCAGATCGAGCAAGCCCTGAACGGCGAATCCCTCAAGGGACGACGCGAACCGCGAGTCGCGTTCGTCGGGCGCTCAAACGTTGGCAAGAGTTCGCTGATCAATGCGCTTCTCGGTCGCCGCCTGGCCCAGGTCAGTAAGGAGCCGGGCAAAACCCGATGCATCCATTTTTATAGCTGGGAGCAGACTGGGAAAATAGTGGCCGACCTTCCCGGATACGGCTACGCGAAGGTCAGTCAGACGGAGCGGGATCGTTGGGCGGGATTCATTGAAGCTTACCTCAAGAGCGATCAGGCCCTCTCGCGCGTTCTCATTTTGCTCGACTCCCGTCATGGGCCGACGAAGGTCGATGAAGACGCGATCTCGTATTTTCATGATTCCTTGAGTTTCCGACACGTCCCCATTACCTTTGTGATGACCAAGTCAGATTCGCTCAAAACTCAGTCGCAGCGCGTCTTAAGAAAACGTGAAGCGGCGAAGGCATTGCAAAAGTTGGGTGTTCTGGAAAAAGGCGAAGAGCCGATCTGGGTTTCAACGACAACTGACCTCGGCCTTAGGGAACTGCAAAAAACGATCGAGTCATGATACCGAAGCAACTGATTCTCGCCATGTTGATTGAAGCCGCGTTGATTACCGCGACTTCCATTCTTTTGCTGCAACCGAAGGTTGTGTTCCATGGACAATCCGAACGATTCCGCTCGATGGCCCTGACCTGGGGGCTGATGCTTCTAAGCATCACCTTCATCTGGTCGGTGGTCTTCGGCTCCCTCATCAGTCTTCATCGATTCAGTTTTCGCATATGACGACCCGAACCTGCATCGGAGTGGTCGCGCCGTCATCGCCCGTTCCGCAAGTCGAATTGGGCTTGGCGGTGAAGCGACTCAAAGACAGCGGCTTCAGCGTTCGCCTTCATCCTCAGCTCAAACGGCGCAGTCTATTTTTCGCCGGCACGGATATCGAACGCGCGCAGGCGTTCTTCGACCTCGCCTGCGATCCGAAAGTCTCGGTCGTCTGGTGCGCACGCGGTGGCTACGGCGCCGTGCGACTTCTCCAGTGGCTCGAACAAATGGCGGCCGAACGCGGAATGCCGGCCAAGAAGCTATTGGTCGGTTACTCCGACATCACGGCACTCATGGAATTCGTGCGCAAACACTGGGGCTGGTCCACGCTTCATGGCCCGATGCTCGGGCTTCGTGAGTTCTCCATTTTACCGGAGGCTCATTATCGGCCGCTCGTGAAACTCGTCAGCGGTGATCAGGCGGCTTTGCCGTTTGCAGCTCGCAAGTTGAAGTTCATCACGGCCCCGCCGACGAGCCCGATCCGGGCCGAGATGGTGGGTGGAAACCTGACCGTGTGGACATCCTTGATCGGAACTCGTTACGCGGGAATCACGCGCGGGAAGATCCTCTTTTTTGAAGACATCGACGAACCTCTTTACCGTGTCGACCGCCTCATGCAGCAGGTCGCCCTGTCGGGCGGCCTCGATGAGGTCAAGGCGATCGTTCTGGGCACGTTTCAGCAATGTAACGACGGCTCGCCCATGGTCTTGAAGCCCGGAGTCCTGCAGGGTAAACGAACCCAGTCCCAGATTGAACGCGTGCTTCGGAAGGCGAACAAGACGGAGCTTCGTCCTTTGCGGCCCGTGATGGACGCCCGGAAGGCGCTTCGGGAAATCTTCGGGTCCATCGGCGCCTGTTACGGAATCCCCGTGGCCGAGGGCCTACCCGTAGGCCACGGCCCGGACTATCCTCCGCTTCCGCTGGGGGCCAAGTACGAGCTCGGCCGCGACGGCCGCCTGGAACTTCTCGACTGGGACTGGACACCAGGCCGCGGCAAAGTATAAACAGGAAGTCCTTCTTCCCGGATGGCTCTGTGGCGGAATTGGTAGACGCGCACGACTCAAAATCGTGTATTCGTAAGAGTGTGAGAGTTCGATTCTCTCCGGAGCCACCACTTTCCAATCCCGCGCGAACAAAGTCGCGTATTCTCTTTTTCCGATCCTATTTTCGCCCCACCCCACGAGCCGGCTCGCATCCAGCGAGCAGTGCACTATGGACATTTATGGCCGCACGTGGCGCGGGATTGGAGCGGCCTCAGTCAGTGATGTGAATTGTCCACGTGCTTCTAACGCTCGATTACCCGCAGATCGTCGAATAGGATTTTCGGCGTATTGCCGTCCCCTGGATAGTAGTTGGTCAGCACGCAAAGTCTCGCGTAACGGGTACCGACTCGAAAGTTTCGGGTGCTTTGCCCGGCGCCGTTTTCAAACGCTTCACCGGTAATCTGTCCGCTCAATACGCTGAATTCCTCTTCCGGAACGAAGCCTCCTTGTGCCGTGACATACTGGAAAGTGCCGGCGGAGTTATGCACCATGATCTTTGTCGCTCTGTTGATTTTGGCGATCACGGCCGTCGGGATCGGGATATTGAGGGTGAGCATTCGAGGATTCGTGACCGGCTGAAATGCACCGGAACTATCTGCGGCTTCAGACGAAGCCAGAGGGTTTACCAAGAGGAAATCGGGCCGATGGGTAGTGTCGCCATCATAGTAGAAGCCGAGAAAACGAGAGTAGCCGACTGCGCCGCTAGCCGGCCAGTCCACCATGTCTTCAGCGGTGTTGATTTGATTTCCAGGGACGACGAAATCAATGCTTACGGCGTTTCGGCTGCGATTGCCCTCAACATCTGAGATAAATGCGCCGGTTTGATCGTAAGGTATGATCCCTAAATATAGATTCGAGCGTCGACCCGCGACCGACTTAAAATAGCCGGAAATGTCATACGTCTTTTTGGGGTCAACCGGGAATAGTGGACCGCTCGTGAAGTTATTGTTCGCTTTATCATCGGCGAAAACCGGTCCGTAATCCGCGTAGTCCTCGATCGTCGCGGCTCCGCCGATACCCAGCCCGAGCAGGTCGATCGCACCTGGCTTCGTGGCAATGATGATCAAGGGCAACGAAATCGCGCCTGGCAGGAGGGCAGGCGGTGGGGGGGGCCGTGACGGCCGTCAGTTGAGAGCCGCGAGTGGTCAGCTTAACTACTTCGCTATTGCAGCCGGTCGCCGCTAGAGCGGCCAGTGAAGTGCACAAAACATCCCGTGCCGATATTCCAAAAATCATCGCCCCAATCCTCGTAGGAAACCCATGTCCCTATTCCAGACTATATCGTCGTTCAACGCTTCGGGGCATGTGTCACAGTAGACTGAGCGTTCACGGGCCGAGAGTCGCCGCGTGACGCGTGATCCTGCGGATCAACCGGATTTTCCTCGACGAGTTCCACACCCGTAGGCGTCACCGGACGATCTCTAAATCTGACCTCTTACGGGTCATTCGGGGTGCCGTCGATATTCGCCCCGTCAGCGTGATCATTTTCGATGGTGCGATAGCCGTCGTACTTGACCTGGCCGCCAAAAATTTCCGCGCTGGGTTCGAGTGGAGAATTTTCAATAGGGAAGCCCGCGATATCCTCTAGCTCGTGCGGCGCGACGGCCCCTAGACCCGGCCTCGGGCGAATGCGGCGTTTCCTTTTATTGGCGGAGGATGAACCCATAGGTGCAGTTCCTTTCAATTTGAAAAGAAGTGCAAAGGGTTGACCAAAGCTTAGAAAGGCTGCTGAGTCTTCCGACTCGACGTGTAACGATTTCCGGCGCGATCCCGTCCGCTGACAATGAACGAATACGTCGATCCGGCGGTCAGCCCTGATACTTTCACGCTGTGGGACGTCACATAGTTCGAGTCTTCTGCAACAACCCGATTCGTGAGTGAGCCGGCACCCCAATTCACCATGCTCGTTGCAGGCTCGCTGGTTGTCCAGTTGACCATGATGAAGCCACCGCCTTGACCTAGAGAAAAGCTCAGCACCAGGGGCGCACTCTGATCAATTTGCCAGGTATGAGTAGCTCCAGTTAAATCCATCGTTCCCCAGCGATCAATTGCATGGACAACAAACCTGTGCAGTCCAGGCGTCAGATCCGAAGCGGTATTAGGCGAAGAACAAGCGGCGTCTGGCTGCCCATCGAGGCTGCAAACGAAAGTCGCCCCTGCCAGATTGGCGTTGAACGAAACCGCCATCATCGACGAATTCGTCAGGCTTGCGGACGGCGCGGTGCTCGTGATGAAAGTCTGAATGGCCGGATCCACGGCCCAGTTATAAGTCACTGCAGACGTTTCCATGTTTCCGGCAAGGTCCGTCGCCTTCACCATGAAGACGTGATTGCCCATCGCCAAGCCGTTGTACGTAACTGCCGATAAACAGGTGGAATAGGCGCCGCCGTCGAGCGAACAGGCGAAGCCGCTCGTGGCTTCGTTGGCGGTGAAGGAGAACAAGATGTCCGCGTTGGTGTTTCGTGACGGTGCCAGTAAAGTGATCGGGGCCGTCAGATCGACGTTCCAGAGATAAGTCGCACCGGTCATATCCGGGGTCCCGAAGCGATCCAGGGCATTGACCTTGAAGCGGTGGGTTCCTTCGCCGAGGCCTGAATAGTTCGCAGGCGAAGTACAATCGGTCGCTGCGACACCATCCATGCTGCACAAAAAGGTCGCGCCGGCCTGATTGCTCGTGAAGGCGGCCGAGAAATCGGTGGAGTTCGACAACGTCGTCGCGGGATTTACGGCGCCCAGGATCGTGGCGATCGGAGGCAGTACGAGGACGTTGACGCTCGTTCCGACTTGATCGACATTTCCCGTAAGATCGGTCGCGCGCGCCGTAAAGGTGTGAGTTCCGACGGCGAGTCCGGTGTACGAAAGGGTCGCTCCGCAGCTCGTCAAGCTGGACCCGTCTAGCGCGCAGTCGAAGGCTTGCACGGATTCATTGGCGGTCAGCGCGAAGGTGAAATCATTGTTGGAAAGCTGGGTCACCGCAATCGTAGTTACCGGAGCCGTGAAATCGACCGTCCATTGAATGAGTTCCGAGTAGCCGACGTTGCCGGCTAGGTCGGTCGCTCGTACTTCAAAGGCATGCGTGTCTTCGGCAAGGCCTGAAACCTGAACCGGGCTAACGCAAGGAATGAAACCCGCATCGACCAGATTACATTCAAATGAGGCCGCTTCGTTCGCGCTGAAGGTAAAGCTATTTACGGTTTGAGCAGTGAGCTGCCTCGAGTAAGTCGCGGTCATCGTTACGATCGGCGCGGTCCTATCCACGTTGAAGGCGTGCGTGATCGGCGTCCCGATGTTTCCCGCGGCGTCGGTCCCGGTCGCGGCAAGCAAGTAGGCGCCTTCACTGAGACCCGTGAGTACGATCGGAGATCCGCTGATTCCGAGATCGGCGGCGTTCAGCGTGCAAGACAAGCTGAGGGCTTCCGACGAAGTGATTTCGGCCGAAAGATCGGCGGAACTGATGTAGCTCGCGGCGGACGGAAGGATGGCACCCCATGCGATCTGCGGGAGCGTGAAATCCATGATCCAGGCGGCGAGCACCGGGGCGCTCGGATTACCGGCGGAATCAGTCGCGATGACTCGGAACTCGTGATTGCCCTCGGCCGAGATGGCGACCGAGAAAGGGGAAGTGCAGGCACCCTGAAGGATTCCGTCAAACGAGCATTGATAGGTGCTTTGCTCATTGGCTGCGAATTCCACCGAAACCGTTTGGGCGCGAGTCAGGCCCGGAGGTGGTAGAACTTGGCCGAGCGATACGACGGGCGCGGTCACATCGACCGTCCAGAGGTGACTGGCTTCCGAACCGGTGTTGCCGGCGACGTCCGTCGCGCGAACTTGTATCGAGTGCAAGCCTTCCGTTAGCGCGGAGAGCGCGACCGGGGAAGTACAAGCGGCGTAGCTTGCGCCATCGATCGCGCACTCGAACGTGGCGGATTCGCTTGCGCCGAAAGCGATGGAAGCATCAGCCAAATTCGTGATCGATGAAGCGGGAGTGACTTGCGTGATGAGGGTCGTCGGCGCCGTGACATCCACCATCCACTGGAAGATCGCGGGCGAGGTGCTTAGATTTCCGGCCGCATCGACGGCGCTGATCGCGATGTAGTGTCCGCCTTCGGCGAGGCCCGTATAGGTGATCGGCGAAGCGCAGGCTGAGGCCAATGCTCCGTCCAGGCTGCATGTGAAAGTGCTCGGTGATAGGTCCGTGGCGATGAACTGAAATGTGATGTCCGTGTTTCGCGTCAAAGTAGCCAGCGAGCTGCGGTTGGTGATCGTGACCGAAGGCGGTGCCGTATCCGCTATCCACGAATACGTGGCGGGTGTGGCATCGGTGAGACCCGCCGAGTTCGTAGCGGCGACGGTGAACGAATGCGGACCGTTGGCGAGCGTTGAATAAGTTGGATCACTGCCGCAAGTCGCGGCAATGCCGTCGAGTGAACACAAGAAGTTTACCGCGGCCTGATCGCTGCCGATCAGAAATGCCATGGTCGAAGACGAAACCGGCGAACCTGCCGGAGAAACTGAGTTGATGAAGGTATCCGGCGCAACGGGCGTGAAGGTCGGAGTTGGATCCGGGTTCAGCGAGCACGACTCAAGATTGTAGCCTTTGATCTCGATCCGCGCGGAGAGGACCTTAATGTCTTTTCCGTGCAGCCCGATTAGGATCTGGCCCTTGTGGCGCTTGATTCTGAAAATTGCCGCTTCGATTGATTCGGCACCATTCAGCCTCATGCGGTGGAGCTTGAAAGAATGTTGAGACGAGTCCGAGCCTGTCAGATAGCCGAGATAATTGTAAAACGAAGCTCCACTCGAGCTGTTGGCTTGAAGACCGTTGAGGTCCAAGGTTACGGCGCTTTCTTGGTTTTCATCTTTGTGGTGGCCATGGCTCTTGTCGTCGCAGTCGTGGCCCTTCTGTTTTCCCTTCAACGTCAGATGGAGTGAAATGTCTTCGATGTGGTTCTCAGGGTTCAGAAGAAACTCGAAGTCGGAAGTATTGAAGTAGAGGCGGTGCTTTTTGATCTCGGACGGCTCGATCACATGAGTGAAGGAGGTGGAGCATTGAGGCGCTTCTGGCGTGCCGGAGCCGTCGCCAGGGGCGATACAGCCGACGAGCAATAGGCTCGCGGTGAGGAAAAACGCGGAGGACTGGGAAATCCCTGTTTTTTTATGCATTGCGTCATTCATGGCTGCAGACGTCCTTCTAGCTAAGGATTCTAAACAATCTCTTCGTCAAAAAAAATGTGTCTAAACTTACTACCCGGAATCATTACTTTTTTTTGCCCTTTACCCGGTGCTTCAGAATCCGTCAAAATAGTGAGCTATGAAGCGCATCCTCATGATCGGATTCTCTTTTGGGTTACTCGCGACACATACCGCCCAAGCGGTCGGACCCTATTTGGAGGTGACCGGGTTTCCCGGCTACGCCGAAGGCAATGAAGGCGCTTTGGGACGGATGGGCGGAAACTTCGACGGGACCACGCTGAACTCCGAAACCGGATTCAGCTATGACCTTCGCACGACGCTTGGCGTACGCATTTTTGATTGGGTCATGATCGGGGGCAGCTACGATTATGCCAAAACGCCGTCCAAGCGGGGCGCGAGCGCCGCGGCTCCTTCACAAGTCAGAAAGCTCGTTTACTCGGAGTGGGGCGCGACCCTGGGGTTTTTCGTCGGCGACCTGCGCGTCCTAGGCAGCTACCTTTTCGCAGGCAAGAAAAGGTTTTCCGACAATCGCGTGAACCAAGACGGCACGGTCGTGGCCGATAGTGTGACCACGAATGAAAACGGCCACGGGTTTCAAGTCATCGTCGGTTACAGCTTCCAAATCACGCCCGCTTTCCGAATCGGCCCGAGCCTGGTTTACCGAAGAGTGATCTATTCCAAGCAGACGGCGGTCAATAACGTGGATCCCTTGCAGAACCGAACCGACGAGGCGTTCAGTACCGGCTCGGTGGACGCGGCCTTGCTGCCGATGGTCACCCTGATCTTTAGCATCTTTTAAGCGGATTTCCTCACTGAGCGACCGCCGCCTGGGAAGTTTTCTCAAATACCGCCCTGAAGTACGGATGCTCCACGATGTCGGGCTTCCGGGCTTGTCTCCGAATCGCTTGAATCGTGTTGTACGGCCAATTTTGCTGAAACAAATTGACGAGCCACTTTGGAATCGCCCCTTTGGGATCCGCCTGGACCTCGCCGTCGAGAAACGTTTTCGTCCCGTTCTCGATCGACTTGAGAATGAACCCCGATCCGGTCAGGTCCCCCCGAACGTATTTCGACTTCGGGACCTCGGGCGCGTCCGCGGCTTCGTACTTCACGTGCATCGTGCCGGCCGCGGCATCGATGTTCACAATCACGCGGGAAACGAAATCGCGGTCCTTGATGACGATGGGGGTGCCTACGTGGTTGTACTCGATGAATTCGATAGGTTCAGATATCCACCGCACGACCCGCGACTCTTCGAGGTCGTCCGCCCATTCCGGCGCGCGTTTCGGATCAAAGAGAATTGCCGCGATTCGTGCAATCGGCGCATCGACGACGCCGGTTCCGCGAAACGCGATGATCGGACTACCCGGGATTTCCCGCTTGTAGACGAGTATTCCGTCGCGATCGCCGACCTGCTGCCATTCCGTCTTGGAGGCAGAGGACTTCGCCAAAGTGGGCGTGAAACCGGGCAATAAAAAGAGAAGGAAGATGAGCAGGCTGCGCATTGCAATACCCTATCAAATCATAGCGTTCTCGACTACGATCGCCGCAATGCGCGTGCTTTTTTTGGGCGGTTCGCTCCGCCAAGGGTCGTAGAAACAGATGCTGGCACGCGTCGCATATGACTCTTTCGATTTTGCGCGATGAGTAAATTTCGCGGGTTGATCACCGGGTTCAATTCTTCCCGCTTCGCGGGATTTCAAGTCGTCATCGCTTATCTAATCATTGCTGCGGCGGCGGTCACACTTTGGATTCGCTATCCGGTGAACCAGTCCTTCGGCGAAGGCCAAGTGCCGGGTGACTTCGCGGTCTATCATCAAGCGTGGCAGCGGGTCAGCGCCGGGCAGAATCCCTACGTCACCACCGATCCTTCGCCATACAAATATTCACCGGGGATTTTGACGATCATGGGCGGCTTGGAAAAAGCCGTCGGCTCGACCTCCATCGATCGGGCCTGGTTCGTGTTCGGGTCATTCAGCATTCTGCTTTTAGCGGTCGGCTTGCTTTCGGGCGATCGATTCCGGTCCAATGCTTCATTGGTGGCGCTCCTGCTCGGGTTGATACTGTCGTGGAAAGGGATCCTCGAAACTCTCGACTACGGCCAACTGGAGTTGATCATCTTCGGAGTTGCCATGTTGGCGACGGTCTCGCTTCGGCGAGCGTCCCCGATCTCGGGCTTGCTCGCGGGAACCTTGCCGTGGATCAAGCTACCGTGGGTCTTGCTCGCGTTTCCGCTGATCGTGATTCTGCTGATGCGAAAAGGGACGAAGCTTTCGCGTTTTTTTTCGGGTTACTTCGCATCTTGCTTCATCTGGGGAGCTGCGCTCCCGGCCATGGTCTACGGAAGCGAGCGCGCCAAAGAGCTTTCGCAAGCCTGGATCGCGCTTCTCAAAGCCCAGCCGGAGTCGCTCTACTATTCCGACATCAATCAAAGCATCTGGATCACCGCTAACCGGTGGATTTCCCAGTGGCCGGCGCTCGGGCTGGGGGATTCGCCCGAAGCGCTCCTGATCGGCGTCGGCATCGCCGCGCTGATTCTCGGCCTGGTCGTTGGCCGCATGACTCAAAAGACTGCAGAGCGTGGGCAGAGCGTGCAGTTCAGCGCCTTGGCCGCAATCGCGCCGTGGCTCCTTTTGACCCAGCTTTTGAATCCGCTATCCTGGCGATGGGGGAGCGTCTTCGCGCTCGCGGCGCCGTTCGCGACGCTCGGGACGAAGGGCGAAGTTCGACGGGGGCCCTTGCGGGTGGTCGTCATGGCTTTCATCCTGACGCTTTGGCTGCTCCAGCAAAATCCCGTCGTGCGTGCGCTCGGATACAATCATTGGACCGAGCTTCATTCGGCCGGAGTGATCACACTCTACTGGATCGGACTCCTCGTTCTGTCGTTCTGATCGGCAGCGGTCTGACTGATCCAGAACCGTTCCAGATCGTGTGAATGCAGCCACCGTTCAGCGGTAAAGTTGTGTGATCGGCGACACGCGGTCATTGAAGCGATCGGATCGGATCGGTCGGTCATGGCGGACGTTTACACGCAATCCCGCGTGCTTGAATCACTCGTGATCATTCGCCTTCTCTTGGACTGACGCTTGCTCTGTAGACCACCAGGAGAAATGAAAATGAGTACTGGGGAACGGTCTTCTTGGATGGTGGCGGTCGGATTGTTATTCGTTACGACCGGGGCTTTGAACGGATGCGCGGTGGTGAATTCCTCGCAAGTCGATCAAAGCACGGTTCATCAGGGTTACGAAGCCAGGTACGAAAGCGGCGAGAACAAACTGCACCTCGAAGCCCGATTTTACGTCGGCGGCAGCACGGGCACGATGCTCTTGCTGGACGGGACAAGCCAGGTGGCCGCCGAGGGACAGAAGATGAATCAGACGACCTCCATCTTCAACGAAGTGATTTATGCCCGGGTGCTGGGCTCGCCGGGTGACCTCAACCGGGCGTTCACATTCGTCTACACGAACAATGACGGTCGAAATTTTGCGAACGTGATCCGCTTGCCGAGGGGCATCGCGTTCGGCACGGGGGCGGGCCAGTCCGCCCGGCTGGGCAGCGGCCATTCGTTTCGTTGGGAAGCTGCGGATGCGGTTCAGAGCGGGGAACGCCTGACACTCACGGTTTGGAGCTCTCAAGCGATGCTGATGAGAGACGACTCAAGAGGCGGCATGACCGGCGAAATTTTGCTCTCTGCCGGCGACGTCACGAGCCTCGGCGCGGGCATGGCCAGAGCGAAACTGTGCCGGGAAAATCGGAGCACGCTGAGTGATGCGACCGATCGAGGCGGTTCCCTGGAGGCTTCGTACTGCACCGGCGAACAGAAGTTCACGGTCCAATGAGGATCGGGTAGACTTTGAGCGATGAGTCTACCCGATCTTTCCTTGCGCTTGCGGTCGCTTCCGGCCCTGATCGTCCGCCAACGCCATGAACTCGCGGAACTGATCGGATTCGAATCGCGGAACAAGTATGTGATCGAGGATGAGGCCGGCAACTCGGTTGGGTTCGCCGCCGAACAACAGAAGGGCTTCATCGGATTTCTGCTTCGTCAGGTTCTCGGCCATTGGCGGCGATTCAGTCTTCAGATCTTCGATCATCAAAAGCAGCCGATGGTCAGCGCCGTCCATCCGTTCCGCTGGATTTTTCAGCGGCTGGAGGTCACGGGTCCGGAGGGCGTCAGAATCGGTGCCATTCAGCAAAGGTTCGGGATCTTCACCAAAAGCTTTGACGTTGAGGATGAACATGGCCGCATTTCCATGCAGGTCCGATCGGGCCTTTTCAGCTTTTGGACGTTCATCTTTGAAAGGAACGGTCGAGAGGTCGCGCGAGTGGAGAAGAAGTGGTCGGGCCTCGTGTCCGAACTTTTTACGGATCGGGATACCTTCCGCATCCTTTTCGTCGACCCGAGTCTGAGCGATTCCGAAAGGCTGTTGCTCTTGGCTTCCGGACTCTTCATCGATCTTCAATATTTTGAACGAAAAGCGCGAAACTGAAGGCGGCGGAGCCGGTCGATCTAGCCGAGAATCTGTTTCGATTTGATGACTTGAGAATTCTCGCCTCGGCTTTGCCCGTGGCTTTCGGGTTCGCGTTCCTTTGCAAAGTTTTGGTTCTGCCCGATCTCATTCTTCGGTATTTCGTCTCGATCCCGACTCATGAGATGGGGCACGCCATCGTCGCTTGGCTGGGCGGACGCTTTGCGCTCCCACTGGGCGCGTGGATTCCGATGGCGGGCTTTACGAGCGTATCTTGCATTTGGATCATCACCGCGCATTACGCGACCTTTCTCCTGATCCAATTGACACAGCGAACACAGAACGGAAAATCAGGCAACATTGAGGGTGCCCTTGTGTTAAGCCCTCGCAAACATCAATTGAGCGAACGGGCAATGCAAGAACACCAGGGATTTTTACAGTGACGACGAGAATGAAACGCATTCTCATCGTGGAAGATGACATCTATATCCGCGAGTGCCTCGTGGATTTACTCGAAGGTGAAGGCTACGAAGTCCTAACCGCGGCGGATGGTCAGATCGGCATCGACCTTTTGAAGAAAGATCCCGCGATCGATTTGATTTTGCTCGACCTCATGATGCCCAATAAGGATGGATTTGAATTCAAATCGGAGCAGGGGAACGACCCGCGGCTGTCACATATTCCGGTCGTGATCATGTCCGCCGACGGAAACGTCAGCGAGAAGAAAGCGAAGGTCGGCGCGAAGGAATATCTGAAAAAACCGGTCGATCTTGAAAAACTTCTGCAAACCGTCAGCCGCTACTGTTTGTAAAACGTGGCACAAGCGTTGCAATTCTGAGCGTACCGTGAGGGACGCGTCAGATGAATATCGCCCAAGTGGCTCCTTTGTTCGAAGCCGTTCCGCCCAAGTCTTATGGTGGCACGGAGCGGGTAGTCCATTACCTCACTGAAGCCCTCGTGCGTCAGGGACATAATGTCACGCTGTTCGCCAGCGGCGACTCCCGCACTTCGGCCCGATTGGTGGCCGGTTCCGTCCAGCGCCTGGGCCTGAATGTCAGTTGCTTTGATGCGGTTTTGCATCAGACCTATCTTTTGGAACAAGTGATGCAGATGGCGGAGGAATTCGACGTCATTCACTACCACCTCGATATTCAACATCAGCCGTTGGCTTCGCGAATGGCCGTGGCTTCGATAACGACACTTCACAACCGACTCGACCAGCCGCCCATGTCCCTCGTCTATCGCGACTTTCCGCAAGCGGCTCTGGTTTCGATCTCAGACGATCAACGGAGGCCGATGCCGAAGGCGAATTGGATCGGAACTGTCTATCACGGCCTCCCTCTGGATCTATACCCCGCAAGCGCGGGGCCCGGACGATACCTCGCGTTCTTGGGCCGGATGTCGCCGGAGAAGCGGCCGGATCGGGCCATAGAAATCGCGATACGCTCTGGATTGCCGCTGAGAATGGCGGCGAAAATCGACGCGCGCGATCGTCCCTATTTCGAAAACGTGATTCAACCCCTGCTGGCTCACCCATTGATCGAGTTCATCGGCGAAATCGGCGAGGGTCAGAAGGCCGAGTTCCTGGGCCACGCGTCGGCGCTCCTTTTCCCAATCGACTGGCCCGAGCCTTTCGGTCTCGTGATGATCGAGGCTTTGGCTTGCGGGACGCCGGTGATTGCGTATCGCCGAGGTTCGGTTCCCGAAGTCATTGAGGACGGCGTGACGGGTTTTTTGGTGAATGACGAGGATGAAGCGGTGCGAGCAGTCCAGTGCATTTCTCAGCTGAGCCGCGCCCGATGCCGCACGAGTTTCGAGGAACGCTTTAGCGACGACCGAATGGCGCGCAACTATTTCCGCGCGTATCAAACAATCACGGAACAAGCACGCGAGGCTTATCTCCAGCGCGCCTGAGGGCGTCGGGTGAAACGCATGGAAGAGTTCATCGAGGTGAACGACCAGTTCTATGTCCTGGCTTCGTCTTCGCTCGCGGATCAGCGGATTCGAGTGCTCAAGCACGATGACACTTTGGCGGTATTCGATGCGTTCGGTGACATGCGGCCCGTTTCGCAAAGCGCGCAGGGGATTTACGACGGCGCCACTCGCCACCTTTCGAGCCTCGGGCTCAAAATCTGCGGCACGAAGCCGATGCTTCTCAGCTCGAACGTGAAGTACAACAACTCCCGTTTGACGGTGGACCTGACCAATCGGGACATTCTGGATGACGACGGACATGGAGTCACCCGGGGCACCGTCCATATCCAGCGTTCAAAGGTGCTCTGGCAAAACGCTTGTTACGAACAGGTGCGCCTGATGAACTTCGGGGTGGGTCCGCTCAAGCTCAGTCTCTCCAGTAAGTTCGGCGCGGACTTCAAGGACATGTTCGAAATTCGAGGCGTCAGACGGGAACGACACGGGGAGATTTCACTTCCCGACGTGAGTGACCGCTCGATCTCCTATTCGTATGCGGGTCTGGACGGCGTGATTCGCACGACCCATCTTCAATGTTCCCCCCCGCCCTCTCGAATCACCGAAGACGAGGTGGTTTACTCCTTTCGACTGGAGCCGCAGGAGGAACGCTTGTTCGAGTTCGTCACCGTCTGCGGCGCGGCGGATCGGCGTTTGCCGTCGTTTCACGAGGCGCTCAAGCGGGCCGATCATCGGGCGGAATCGGTTCGCCAGACCGGCAGCCGCGTTCGTACGACGAATACGCAATTCGACAATTGGATTCGCCGATCAAGCGCGGACCTTTACATGATGATCACCGAGACCGAGGCCGGGCATTACCCTTATGCCGGCGTTCCCTGGTTCAATACGGTGTTTGGCCGCGACGGAATCATCACGGCGTACCAGATGCTTTGGATCAACTCCGAGATCGCCCGAGGGGTGCTCACGTTTCTCGCCCGAACTCAGGCGTCGGAACGAGATGCGTTCAGCGATGCCGAACCGGGAAAGATTCTTCACGAACTGCGACGCGGCGAAATGGTGGCCACCGGCGAAGTTCCGTTTCAACGATATTACGGCTCTTCCGACGCGACGCCGCTCTTCATCGTGCTGGCGGATGCCTACGAGGCGACCACCGGTGATCTGGAGTTCATCCGATCCGTCTGGCCCAATATCATGCGGGCTCTCCACTGGATCGATCACTTCGGGGATCAGGACGGCGATGGATTCGTGGAATATCTTCGGCAATCCCCCCGGGGACTTCGGAATCAGGGCTGGAAGGATTCAGACGACAGCGTGTTTCATGAAGACGGTGAATTGGCCCAAGGCCCGATCGCGCTATGTGAAGTGCAAGGGTACGTCTATCAGGCCAAGCGCGGCGCGGCCCGTCTGGCCCGTCGCCTCGGCGATGGCGAGCTGAGTGCTCGCCTCGAGACGCAAGCGGCTCATCTCAAGCGAGTCTTCGAGGAAACCTATTGGTGCGAGGAACTTTGCAGTTATGGACTCGCCCTCGATGGCGAAAAGAAACTCTGCCGAGTTCGTTCTTCGAATGCCGGTCATCTGCTTTTTTCAAAAATCGTCGGCGAAGAGCGTGCGCTGCGGATGGCCGAAGGGTTTTTCGGAGCGGATATGTTTTCGGGTTGGGGGATCCGCACGATCTCGACCGCGAGCAGCCGCTACAATCCGATGTCCTATCACAACGGCGCCATCTGGCCGCACGACAACGCGCTGATCGCCGAAGGCCTCGGACATTACGGCGAGAAGGCCCGAGTACTGCGGCTGGTCGAGGCGCTTTTCCACGTCTCGGAGACGGTGGATCTCAATCGACTGCCTGAGCTCTATTGCGGTTTCCCGCGCCGCACGGGCGAGGGACCCACCCTTTATCCGGTCGCGTGTTTGCCGCAGGCCTGGGCTTCCGGCTCGGTGTTCAGCTTTCTCAAGGCCCTTCTCGGAATGCACGTGGACGGCGTGACCGAAACTCTTCGCTTCCACGCGCCGGTCCTGCCGGACTATCTGCCGCATCTCACGATTCACAATATGCGGGTCGGCCGGACACTGAGCGACTTAATCATTCGACAGCCGAAGCACGGATCCGCGAAGGTAGAAGTCGTCCCTAAAAAAGGAACGCTTCAGATCGAAATCATCGGTTCCATTTGAAAACGGTGGTCACTCCCTGCTGGCGAGGACCGCCGGGATTTCGCCCCGCGCAGATGAGCGGTGAAATCTCCATCGGACTCCTCCATCGCACGGAAGTCGCGCAGACGGCTTCGACCGCTCCGTGAAGGTCCACTCTTGCTTGAATATAGGGCAGCTGTCCGGAAGCGGGGGCCGGATGAATCGAATAGATTGTGAGCCGGCCATGCGACGGCCGAGTTTCGCCGAAGGGCAGGGTGAAGTCTTGATGGCCGCGGGCCGCGGATCCCGGGCCGCGGGTAGGTTTCACTGGCAGTTGAATCGTGGTGGGCGGACCGGCGGGTCGAGGAACGCCGCACCGTTCATCGCAGTCGGCCGTCCACGGCGAAATCTCGATGGTGAAGTTGCCGTTAAAACCGGGTTCCTGCGCGTGCGAGGTCGGCGTGATCCCGAGCAAAATAAGGGCCCAGTGGCTTATTCGTTTCCGCGTTATGATCATGGCGCGTCCATCACTCTCACGCTTTTCCGGGTCCGGGTAGTGGCATGTTAGCTGCAATAATTTCTTGCGATGAAACTTTAACCGGGAGAGCGCCATGGCACGAAAAGTCATTGATTGCCGAGATCAGCCGAACGAACTTAACTGCTCGCTGACGTTGGTCGGCGAAGAAAACGAAGTGATTGATGCGGCCGTGATGCACGCGACATCATCTCACGGATATCCGGACACCCCGGAGTTACGGGACCATCTTCGTCAGGGGATGAAGGATGTAGGTGATTTAGGCCCGGACGAAGCTTCCCGCGTCGCTTGAGACCGAAGCTTTCTTCAGGTCGTCGATCCTGTTACCTTGACGACCGATGCTGCCTGCCCAAAAAGTCACTCGTCCCGTTTTGTGGGACCGCCTCCGTTTTTGGGCGTCCCATCCGTGGGCGTTCGTGTCTCGTTTGGAAGGCGAGTTTTACAAGCTTCGTCATCCCGACGAGCCGTGGATTTCGGATCGGGCGGTGCGCTTTTGCGAGACCAGTCTGACGACGAAAATGTCCGGGTTGGAATGGGGCAGCGGTCGGAGCACGGCCTGGTTCGGCAGACGCCTCAAACGTCTCGTAAGCGTGGAACACGCGGCGGCTTGGCATCAGCGCATCAATGAAAAAATCAAGGCGGCCGGATTGGATCACGTGGACTATCGCCTGATTCCGCTGGATCACCCGGTCGAGGCGCCGACTCACCGCGAATACGCGGAACTCCCGCGCTATGTGAAAGTGATCGAGGAGTTTCCCGATGCGAGTTTGGATTTTGTGGTGGTCGATGGCCACTATCGCCAAGCATGCATTCGGGCGGCTTTGCCCAAACTCAAGCCCGGCGGACTTTTGCTCGTCGATAACACTAATTGGATGCCGCTTTCCGAGTGGGGCGTACCCGCGAACTGGAAGCAAGTTCATCGCAGCATGGGCTTCGAGGGTGAGACGACTCTTTGGCGAAAGTGAAAAAACGTTTCGCCAAGGTGAACGTCGAGATCAGTAATATCTGCAATCTTCAGTGCAGCTTTTGCCCCGAAGTAATTCGAAGCAAGGGCATGATCGATCTCGGACTCTTTCGGACGATCATAGAGCAGGTGGCGCCGCTCACGGACCTCGTCTGTTTCCACCTGATGGGGGATCCGCTCGTTCATCCCGACTTACCGGAGCTTGTGGAGATCTGCGCGGAGCGAGGCGTGCAAATATTTTTCGTGACGAACGGACTTTTGCTTCGCGAAAAACAGGCGACGCTGCTGCTTCATCCGGCGTTTCATCAAGTCAATTTTTCGCTCCATAGTTTTCCGGATAACTTTCCGGACCGGGATCCGGCGCCGTATCTCGAACGAATTTTCGCTTACACCGATCAGGCACTGCGTGAACGCCCTGACCTCTACATCAATTATCGCCTCTGGAACCTCGACGACGTAAAAGGAACCGGGTCAAAAAACCGGGCGATGCTCGCCCGAATCGAAGAGCGCTTCGCGGTCCGGGTCCGATCCGACGTGGATGTTCGCCTCCAGAAGAGTCATCGCATTCGGGGGCGTCTCTATCTGCATTTCGATACGGAGTTCATCTGGCCGGCGATGGATCTGCCGGTGCTCGGTGAAACGGGACGCTGCCACGGGCTTTCAAGCCACTTCGGGATTCTGGTCGACGGGACCGTCGTCCCTTGCTGTCTGGATAAGGAAGGCGACATTCCGCTCGGAAATATTCGCAACGACTCCCTGGTGAATATTCTGGATGCTCCGAGGTCGCGTTTGATAGTGGAAGGGTTTCGGCGCGGCAAGCTCGTGGAAGACCTTTGCAAACGCTGTCAGTACATCGAACGATTCAGCGGGTAGTTTTTGATTCGATCCAACGCGAAAAATACTCGGTGCTGCGCGCCCCGTGATGCCAAAGCATTGCGCTGACGAAACCGAGCTCCCGCGATTTGCTACGGTTTGCGACCAGCCGTTCGATTCGTGTAATGAAGCCCGCTATGATTGTCGGCCCGTCGAATCGATCGCGAATGATGGACAGACCGTGGCGCCGGGATCTTTCCCAAAGGGCTTGATCGGAATAAAGCGCGGCGGCGCACTTCGCGAACTCATCTCCTTCGGAGTCGAGCGTCGAAACCGAGCCGCCGAAGTCTGTGCCTTCGTGAATCCCTTCGGCGCCGATCGGAGTCGAGGCGCAGGGAAGCCCGACGGACCATCCGTCCAGGATCTTGCCCTTGATGCCCGCGCCAAACCGAAGCGGCGCGAGATTGACCCGGTAACCGGCCAAGGTTCGGTGCACGTCATCGGCCCAGCCTTTGACGCGAAACCCCGTTGCGGGATCGTCGAGATCCATCAGCTCCTTGTTCGGATAGGCGCCGTAAATGTGAAGTTCAGCGCCGGCCGCTTCGATCGGCAAGCGCGAGCGAATCTTTTGCCAAAGTCCACGTTGTAAAACGCGATAACCGTCCAAATTGGGGGCATGCCGAAAGTTGCCGATCATGACGAAGTGGGTGCGTTCGGAGAAGTCGAGACCGGCTTGCGGCACCGGATAGAAAATCCTGCACAAGGCGATCTGGTCCGGTGGCACGTGATAGCGTTCCAAAAGCAAGCGATGCTCGAAGTCCGAAACGACGAGCGACAGGTCCGATCGATAGATCGCCGAGAGCTCCCGGATCCCATCGTCGCTGAGGAGGTCCGCGTCTTGGATGGCAATCGACGTATTTCCCGCGTCGAGCTGTTTTTCCCGAAGGCGCCTCACCGAGTGGAGGTCGATCGTATCCAGGACTCGTAGCGCTTCGGGACATTGCGCTCGAACGCGCCAGCTGAATTGCTCTTCGATCATGAAACGATCGAAAAAAACGACGTCTGGCTGCAGGGCACGCACGTAGACGTCGAACTCGGAGTCGTTCGGCTTGAAGTGGGCGGTGGGAATGCCCCGGTCTTCGAGGGCCGAGCGATGGGAACTGGGCAGGCAAGGCGAACAGACGTGGACTTCCCAGCCCGCGGCCCGGCTGGCCTCGAGCAGCTGCGATGTCCGGACGCCTCCGGCCGAGGAGGCCGGTTCCGGCCAGACGAACGTGATCCAAAGGATCTTCATAGCCATTGTCTGAGTGGGCCGTGCTGGCTCAGAAGTTCGTTACATTGAGCCGGTTTCCGCTCACGGTTCATGAGACAGATTTTCCGGAAAGGCAGGCCTCGATTTCGGATGAGTCAAGCGGGTCAAAGGTATTCAGTCCAATTCGGGATCCAGCTTTTTCAAGCCGGACCAGGAGTTGCTTGACCAGCTGAAGCAGAAACCGACTGGCTCCGGCGGGTTCGGTACGGAGAAATTCCTCGAATTTCGAACGGCTGAGTGCCAAGAGGCGCGTGGGTTCGCTGACCTCCACGTTTGCGATTCGTTTTTGATCTTGAAAGAGCGCCGCTTCGCCAAAATGCTGGCCTTCCGAAAGATGCGCGATGAAGGTTTTCGAATTTCCATTGCCGCGCGTGATGCTCACCATGCCGGACTGGATGAGGAAAAAAGTGTCACCGACCTGGCCCTCCTCTACGACGACGAAGTTTTCCGCAAAGTCCTTCGACACCATGAGCGGCGCGAGTATCGCGAGTTCCTTCTCTGTAAGAGACTTGAAGATCTCAACGCTTTTAAGGAACTGGACGATCGATGGTGTCATGAAGGAAGTTTAGCATAGGAGTGGCTATCGCGGTCGTTGAAGCTTCAGGTAGTCGCCCAACGCGCGCTCATACATATCGGTGAGGTGGGCCTTCATTTTCTGAACTTCGGCTTCCGCTGACGAGGCGCCGGCCTTTGCGGTTTCGAACTCAGCATGGATTTCCGCCGATGTAGAGAGGCGCGGGGAATTGTAGGAGGTCCGGTCGACAACGGAAGCGATGCGTTTGCCCCATTGTTCCAAATCGAAGTAGATACTGGTCACCATCTGCTGATGGGTGCCGCCCAAGATCGCGCCGTGCCCATGCAGTTTCTTAAAGATCATCTCGCGTTCCGGCTGCGTGAGAAAGGTCTCTTTCGACGCCTTCTGGATCCGCTCAATGATCCGTCTCATGGCGAATTCCTGCTCCGCTTCAGGCATCGATCTCGCAAAGGCGGGGAGACGGTCCATGATGTGATTGAACATCGTCACGAATACGGAGCCCGTGGTTTTCCTCGCCTGGGCCGCGACGTTTTCCGTGAGGGCGATGATCACACGATCACTCGCGCCTAAGTTCAGCTGTTGGTCGATCGAGGCCCGGTCCCAAGTGCCCGCCTCGCGGGCGCGGAGCTTGGCTATTTCGGGTTCAAGCGCGCTAAGCTGCGTTTGCCATTGCTTGAGCCCATGCTCGGCGGTTTTCAATCCGTTCCATTCATTCCGGAGATCTTTGATGGCTTCGTAGCCGAGGTTCTTAATTTCATCGAAGTAACTGATTTCTCTTCCGATCGTCTCCAGATTCTCGACGCTTAAAGCTCCGCCGAAGCGAGAGAGAAAGACCTGGCGCTGGAGGGGGCTCGCAGTTTTTAAATATTTGACCAATTTCTTCGAGTCGAAAACGCTCTTTCCTTCCAAGACGAATTCATGAGCTTGGAAAGCCTCGCTTACAGGCGGAAGATTCGCGGTATTCATTGACTGATTCAGGAATGTCCAAGCTTTTGACTGGTAGGAGTAGTCTTGGGCCACTTTTTTCCCGAATTCAGGACCTTCAGTTCGAAGTCGGGCGAGAATCGAAATCTCAAGCTTCGCGCCGGCGACTTTGCTTGCGTCACTCCAGGCGTCAGCCATGGAAACAACTTCGTTAAAGGGGACTTTCGTCGCAATCGACCATTTTTGAAGGGCCGCGAGCGCCTGCGTCCGGTGGGTGTCGCTCAGGAGGGTATTCAGACGTTGGGACACCAGCTTTGCCAGCGTGAGCTGGTCTTTCGGCCGGATCGCCTCGAAATTTCGGAGAAGGGCATCGGCATCGGCGTAACTCGTCAGAGGGAATTGGACGCCTTCATCGAGCAGTCCTATGAAGACAAGCTCACCGGGAAGATTTCGGAGGTGATCTGGCAGAAGAAGGCTCTCCATCAAAACGAGGGGCATGAGCGGTTTTGCTAGAATTTTGTTGCGAGACAAACTTTTAGCGAAAGGTCACCACTCATGCCCGAGAGGCAGTTTATCACCGGTTTAACCGGCGTCC
>Ga0163144_10001405_pt1 | contig 56984 bp, 54 predicted proteins | sample OliLak19BULKMAT1_FD_123175 | JGI IMG/M metagenome (GOLD analysis project Ga0163144, IMG submission 123175) | Freshwater microbial mat bacterial communities from Lake Vanda, McMurdo Dry Valleys, Antarctica - Oligotrophic Lake LV.19.BULKMAT1 | ecosystem: Environmental > Aquatic > Freshwater >...
TGTCGGATTTTGTGGGAAAAGGGTCAGGTACCTTTGATTTGTCTCTTTCTACTTCGTATTGTCGCTTCTAGTCGATACCTAGCAATAAGTGTATCACTCCAAGCACAAGACCCAAACAGCTTTCCCCGATTCACCGAATATCGAAAAGAATTTTTTTCTACCCACATTTCGGATCCTGAAGTTTCAATCTGCGGAGGGTAGGAGATTCGAACTCCTGGTGGTGTAACCCACGCCACGTTTCCAACGTGGTGCACTAGACCACTATGCGAACCCTCCAACACTAAATCTTTTTCCTTTTTGGTATTAGTTCTTCTGCAAACTTTCTGTAAAGACTGTAAATATTGCAAAAAATATACTGATTGCAATCGGTCCCAAAAGCACTCCACTGATTCCAAACAAACTCAATCCACCGAACACTGAGAGTAATGTTATGAGTGGGTTAAGATTCGTTCCTTTTCCAGAAAGGTATGGTCTCACAATATTATCGATTGACCCTACTGCAAGTACTGCCCAAATACCAAGTCCCAGTGCTGCAGTTGTATCTCCTGTAAACAAAAGGTAGAGCAGTGCAGGGACGAGCACAAGTGAAGTTCCAATGTTTGGAATAAGTGCAGTAAAGATTGTCACAATACCCCACAAAAAAGGATTGGGAACACCAAATATAAGAAACCCAAAACATGCCACGATTCCTTGAATGACAGCAGTACCAATCGCTCCACGGACCACAGAAACAACAGCAACAGAAATCTTCTTGAGGAGTTCGTCGTCCTTCGAATCAATAAGTGGACTCCAGTTTATTATGCGGGCTCTCATCGCGGTGCCGTGTTTGAAGGTGTAATAGAGTGCTATAAGAAATATAAAAAACTGTACGATGAGGGCTGTTACTCGCGAGAATACACTTCCCACTTTTCCAAACGACCACTCGAGTGCTTGTTTCGCATATGTATTTATCTCACTTCCAACTTGTGAGATGTATGCTTTCGATCCAGGAATAAAATTTTCTGAAATCGTACCTACGCTTTCTGACATATATGTAAGATTCGGAGTGTCTCCATTTCCAATCAGTGACACATACACTTGTTGCGCCTCTCCAAATACTCGTGAACCGATAAAAGTCAAAATAGAAACAATCGCGATGGTTACGAGGAGGAGTGTCGTGAGTGAAGCAAGGGAAGTTCTGTTATTAAGTTTTTTGAGAAAGTATGTATACAGAGGGAAGAGCGCAATTGCAAAAATAACAGACATAAGAAGTGTAATCATATACGGCTTGAGTATCCATGCGGCAACAGAACCTGAAAGAATAAGGAGTGTAAGTAAAAAATAGTATCTGATTTTATCTGGGGACATAAAACTATTGTACCAATTTTCTATAACGAGCACTACAGCATACAAAAAGTAAAGAATGCCTGAAATTCACAAGTGCTTTTCTACAGTGGGAAGGAGTACGCAAAAACACTTGAATTTAATCGATATTTTTTCTGATTCTTATTTAAAACGTTAAAAACATGAAAAAATATATGAAAAATCAAACAAAATCTACGGTTCCACATAAGTTTGATGTTTTTTTGTACATTTCAATGCGTAATAGGCCGTGCAAACAACCAAAATGCATAATTCTCAATATTAAAATGGCAATACATCGAAGATTAGAACTGCAGTTCTCCGAAACACGTATATATTGCAATACATATTAGACACTCTGTTTGAAAATTCGTCAAACATGTTCTCTGATACTAAAATTCCAAGAGTTTTTAACAGTTTTTTGTAGTCGCATAGTCCAATTGAGAGATATAATAAGTGGACAAAGTGTATGTTTCAAGATTCGTATGCGTACAGAACAATTTACAAAAAAGTTTTTTAATGATTACCTGAGCGTAGTTTTGATTTTTCAAGATCCGTGAAGATGACAGTGGGAAGAATATATTTTTTATTAAAATTTATTAGTTATTTGTAAAATACATGTCACACACAAGCACACCAAATAAGCCTACAACCACAATCGACAGAAAACAGCTCATCACTACAGTCGAGAAACGTGATGGTGCAACTGTACCGTTTGATGTGAGTAAGGTTGCTGAAGCAATCTACAAAGCGATGCTGTCGACAAACGAAGAGGGCAGTCAAAAAGAGGCAGAGCAGGTTGCGGATGATGTGGTGACAAAGCTTGAAGGTATTTCACGACGATACAAAAACTTCACACCAACTGTGGAAGGTATTCAAGACGAAGTTGAACAGGCACTTATCCATGCTGGATATGGAAGAACCGCAAAGCACTATATTCTCTACCGTGAAGAGCGCGCACGACTTCGCTCACTAGGTGTCAGTGTGCCTGATGCGGTGAAAGAGCTTGCAGAAAACAGTAAAAAATATTTTCAAAACTCTCTTGGTGAATTTGTATACTACAGAACCTATGCACGATGGATTGAAGCAGAACAACGACGTGAGACATGGATTGAGACAGTAGAAAGATATATGTCTTTCATGAAAGAACACTTGAACGACAAACTCACAACAGCTGAGTACGCAGAAGTTCGTGAAGCAATCCTTTCCCACCAAGCGATGCCGTCTATGCGTCTTTTGCAATTTGCAGGACCAGCAGCGCGCGGAACAAATGTATGTGCATACAACTGTTCGTTTATTGCACCGAAAATTCTAAAAGATTTTGCAGAAATTATGTACATCTCTATGTGTGGAACTGGAGTCGGTTTCTCTGTTGAAAGTAAACACATCCAATCTCTCCCACAAATAAAAATGCAAACAGGAGAAAAACTTCCTACACTTATAGTGCATGATTCAAAAGAAGGATGGGCAGACTCACTTACAACAGGACTTGAAACTTGGTATTCTGGAAAAGATATAGATTTCGATTTATCACAACTCCGTCCCGCTGGAGCACGACTCAAGACGATGGGAGGAAAAAGTTCTGGACCTGAACCACTTCGAGCACTTCTTGCATTCACTCGCGAAAAAGTACTCAAAAGACAAGGGCGACGACTTTCGAACCTCGACGCACACGATATCATCTGTAAGATTGGTGACTGTGTCGTTTCTGGTGGAGTACGACGAAGCGCGATGATCTCACTGTCTGACCTCGATGACGATGCAATCAGAGACTCAAAGAAAGGACAGTTCTATCTCACGGATCCGCACCGAATGCTTTCAAACAACTCTGCTGTATATAGTACAAAACCTTCTGCAGTAGAATTTCTCGATGAATGGGTAGCACTCATGAAGAGTGGATCGGGTGAGCGTGGAATATTTAATCGAGGATCACTTGCAAACACCATGCCGAGTCGACGTATAAAAACAGTGAAAGGTGCAATCGGGGATATGGGAACAAACCCGTGCGGTGAAATCCTTCTCCAATCAAAGCAGTTCTGTAACTTATCGGAAGTTGTAGTTCGAGAGAACGATACAGTAGAATCACTCAAGAAGAAGATCCGTGTTGCAACTATCATCGGCACATACCAGTCAACACTGACAAACTTTCCGTACTTATCTGCCGAATGGAAGCAGAACTGCGAACAAGAGAGACTTCTGGGAGTATCACTCACTGGTCAGTGGGATAACCCAGTAGCACGTGAAGAACACACACTCACTACGCTTCGAGAAGAAGCTATCAAGGTGAACGACGAGTACTCTGCTCGTTTTGGAATCAACCAATCGACTTCAATCACTGCCGTAAAACCATCGGGAACTCTCTCTCAGCTCGTCGATTGTGCATCAGGAATGCACCCACGACACAGTGAGTACTATATCCGACGCGTTCGTATCTCTGCCACTGACTCACTCTTTAAGATGTTGCGAGACCAAGGTGTGCCGTATCATCCAGAAGTAGGGCAGTCAGCAGAAAATGCCACCACCTACGTACTTGAATTCCCCGTAAAGGCTCCGAGTCATGCAATCTTCCGCGACGATGTGTCTGCACTTGATCAGCTCGAGCATTGGAAAAATGTAAAAGTAAATTACACAGAGCACAATCCTTCGGTTACGATTTCTGTTGGAGAAGATGAGTGGTTGAAAGTAGGAAACTGGGTGTATGAAAACTGGGATATCGTTGGAGGATTGTCGTTTCTTCCGAGAGATAACCATGTGTATCAGCTCGCTCCATACGAATCAATCGACAAAGCAACGTATGACAGCATCTCTCCGCGCTTCAAAGATATTGATTACTCAAAAATCATGACCTATGAAATGCGAGATGAAACTGACCAAAAGAAAGAGCTCGCGTGTGCTGGAAATCTGTGTGAAGTAATCTAATACAAAAAAGCAGTCTGTATGAGTGCTTTTTTGTATAGTATACTGTTTATAATTATTTAATAAAAAATATATTTATGTTCGTACCAATCGTACTTATTGTTGTCGGTGGACTCATGCTTCTTCAGGCTCTCGGCATTTTTACAGTTGCTATTTCTGCCGTTATTTGGCCAGTTGTATTGATGGCGCTTGGAATATCTTTGCTCGTCCAAAAATCAATGCACTGCAAATGTGGAGATTGCTCTCACTGTAAAGACTGTAAGACATGTAAGGTGGAAGGGAAGTAGATAGTAGATAGTTGTTAGACGACTCACGCAAAAACCTCCACGTATGTGGATGTTTTTGTGTGAGTGAAAAAATAATTACCGTGAGGGGAGCCCTCACGGTAATTGTGCTGAAAACTACAAACTCTCAACTGTACATTGGTAACTGTTCGCTGTGTTGACTTTTTATCTTGAATACGCTATACTATTCATGTGTAGGTTTCTCCCAGGGTTTCTCGATTACGTAGCAAATAAGCGCTTCGAAGTGAGGAAAAAGCAAGAGAGTGTCCGTCGCTTACATTGTTAAATATTAGTAGACGAGACTAAAAATAGAATGGCAAAGAAATTGTATGTAGGAGGTATTCCTTACTCTAGTACTGATGCTGACCTTCGAGACGCGTTCGCGCAAATCGGAGAAGTTACTTCAGCAACTATTATCATGGATCGAATGAGTGGACGCAGTAAAGGATTCGGATTTGTCGAAATGACAAACGATGACGATGCAGCAAAAGCTATCGATACTTGGAACAGCAAAGATTTTCAGGGACGAAAACTCACTGTAAATGAAGCTCGACCAATGCAACCACGAGATAACAATCGAAGTGGTGGCAGCCGTGATAACGGAGGCAACTGGTAATCACACAAAATCCCGCGTCCGCAAGGACACGGGATTTTGTTTTGCATAAAATTTTTAACTCAAGGTATACTCATGCTATGACATCAAAAATTACAATCGCAGTTACTGTGTTTGTGCTTACTTTCTGTATTTGGTATGCACTGACTCATACGTATCGTATGCGTAACGATACTACGCAAACTACTACAGAGAATACATATACAGAGCAAGCCACTCTCGGTGGTACGCCAGTCACTATCGCTCGCGCAGCAAGTAAAGATGAGCAGATGAAAGGGCTTTCAGGACAAAAAAGTATCGGTGAAAATCAAGGACTCTTGTTTGTGTTTGAAACAGAAGGATATAAGGGTATTTGGATGAAAGATATGTTGTTTCCTATAGACGTACTGTGGCTCGACAGCAACATGAAAGTTGTACATATAAAGGAGAACTTTTTACCTGAATCATATCCAGCATCAGAATCCTCTCCGGTACTTTCACGCTTCGTACTAGAGGTTCAATCTGGTTTTGTTGGAAAGCAGGGAATCAAAATCGGGGATGTTCTTTCCTTGAAGGAGTCCATGTGACTCATATAAGGAGTTTGGTATACTAGAGTGACTATTTAATTTTTTAATAATTACTATGAGTGATCAAAAAGTTCGAGTTGCGATAAACGGAGCAGGAAGAATCGGGAGAGCGTTTCTAAAAATCGGTGGTAAGCGACCAGAGATTGAAATCGTAGCCATCAATGATTTAGGAGATGTAGAAAATATTGCGTACTTACTCAAATACGATTCTGTGTACGGGGTGAACCCTTCTACCATAACAGTGAGAGAAGATAAGAAAGCTCTTGTTGTCGATGGTCATGAGATTGTATGCGTCAGTGAAAAGGATGCTTCCATGCTTCCATGGAAGGATATGGATATAGATGTAGTAGTAGAATCGACTGGATTCTATACATCGTATGCAGGGGCCAAAGCGCACCTCGACGCAGGGGCAAAAAAAGTTGTAGTTACTGCTCCTATGAAAGACGACCCGATTCCTGGAATCGAAGGCGCTACAGTGCTTATGGGAGTAAACGAAGACAAGCTCACTACATGCCAAATCTCTTCAAACGCATCGTGTACGACAAACGCAAGCTCTCCACTCATTGCGATTCTTGATGAAGTAGTGGGGATTGAGAAAGCAGCACTGAACACCGTGCATGGGTATACTGGTACTCAGGCTCTTGTCGATGGTCCTTCAAAAAAAGGATACAGAGAAGGCCGTGCAGCAGCTGCAAATATCGTACCGTCCTCAACCGGTGCAGCGATAGCGGTAACAAAAGCATTCACACAGCTCACCGGACTCTTTGATGGTATTTCTATGCGTGTGCCTGTAATCGCTGGTTCTATTGTAGACGTAACATTTATTTCAAAGCGCGATACAACAGTAGAAGAAATAAATGGAGCACTCAAAAAAGCTGCAGGAGAAGCACGCTGGGCTGGAGTGTTTTCTGTAACAGAAGAAGAACTTGTGTCTACTGATATTCTTGGTTCTCGCTTCGGTTCTATTGCAGACCTCTCACTCACTCGAGTGATTGGAGGAAACCTGGTGAAAGTTTTAGCATGGTACGACAACGAAATGGGGTATACCTATACGCTCGTTGATCATGTTATCAAGACGGGGAAGAAGTAATGCACAGGTGGAAAAAAAGTAAAATAAAATGAATAAAAAACTGCTATAATTATTTTATCTTTTATATCTTTTTTCATCCACACATCTTTTATACATGAAAATTTTTATTGGTTCAGACCACGCGGGCATGGCGCAGAAAGAGCGTATCATAGAGTATCTAAAAGAAAATGGATACGATATTCACGACGTGGGTGCACATGAATACGATGAAGGAGATGACTACCCAGATTTTGTAATACCCGTTGCTCGAGAAGTGTCGAGAAACCCAAATTCAGTAAAGGGTATCGTGCTCGGAGGTTCAGGACAAGGGGAAGCTATCGTAGCAAATAGATTTCCACATGTACGTGCAGTGGTGTACTACGGGAAGGCATATTCCCTCACTACAAATGTTTCAAATCTAGAACTAGACCGGTCACACAATGATTCAAACATCATCGCACTCGGTTCTCGTTTTATCACAAATGAAGAAGCAATAGACGCTGTGAAACAGTGGATTGATACTCCGTTTTCAAACGGAGAAAGACATAAAAGAAGAATTCAAAAGATAGAACATGCTCACGAATAATGATTAAAAAATAATTGTTAAATATGGAAAAAGAACAAAAAAGTAATAAAAAAACATTAATCATTGTAACTGTGTTACTGGGAATTGTAATGCTTTTTTGTATTGGAATTTTTGCAATTTTTATGCTTTTGTCCCAGTTTGATAGTACCGACTCATATAAAGATACGCCGTTAATTTATAGTTTCATTGCACTCATGGTATGTATCGGTTATTTTTTGATTAAAAATTTAATTAATATATTCAAAAAACCAAATATAAACCTAAATGAAGCAAACCCTTTAGAAAAAAATCTTATACACGAGACAACTCCACAGAACTTTTTCGGGAGAAAATCGATCATTTTTGTAGCTATTGTAGTAACTGGGTTCATCGGTTATATAGCACTTGGTGTATTTTCAGGAAATTCTATAACTGACGTATTGGTACATTTTGTAGCCACTATTTTCGGTTTAGTGGCGTATATATCAATGGGGTTTGTATGGTTAGTTCTATTTGTTGTCTCTTTGTTTAGAACGTAAATGCATGCCTGAGATTATCCCTGCAATACTACCAAAAAGTTTTACTGAACTAACGCTTGGTCTCGAACAAGTCGCAGGGCTTGTGCCGTATGTACAAATCGATATTTTGGACGGAAAGTTTACTCCAGAACGTACATGGCCAAACATCGGCGCACCTGATCCTGATTTCGTAAAGATTATTCGTGAAGAAGAAGGGTTTCCACTCTGGGATGAAATCGACTTCGAAGTTGATCTGATGGTTGCAGACCCAGAAGAAGAATTTCAACGCTGGGTATCAGCTGGAGCAAAACGGCTTATTCCACACTTTGAATCATTTAAAACTCCAGAAACAGCGAAAGCATTTGCAGAGAAATTTCAGTCACAATACGGTGGTGATGGATCTTTTTTGGCACTCGAACTCGGTATGGCGATCAATATAGACACACCAATAGAAGTGCTTGAGCCACTTATCGAACACATACAATTTGTACAATGTATGGGTATTGCAAAAATCGGGTATCAAAAACAACCGTTTGACGAACGAGTGCTTGAAAAAGTAAAAAGTATCCGCGAAAAGTATCCTGAACTCACTATCAGTATCGATGGTGGGGTAAACCTTGAAACAGCCCCGAAACTCCTCGATGCAGGAGCAGACAGACTTGTAGTAGGATCTGCAATTTATGAAACAGACGATATCGCAAATACAATAGAAGAGTTTAAAAATCTCTAACTCACTGTGTGAACGGGAGGAAAGCAAAATAATTTATGTGTATAATAGTACACATGGAAACGCTCACCGATAACCCTATAAAAATTTTATTTACTTACATAAAATTTAAAAGGGCAAGTAAGATAGTAATATAAATGGAAACACTAACTGACAACAAGATAATTGAGTTAGAGTTAAAAGCGAATCAAATTCGTGAATCTATTATCGAGATGCTTCTTGAAGCAAAAAGTGGACATACCGCTGGACCACTCGGGATGGCAGATATTTTTACACTGCTCTACACACACATACTGAGACATGACTCTCGAAATCCAGAGTGGAGTGAGAGAGATAGACTCATACTTTCAAATGGTCATATTTGTCCTGTGTTATATGCAACTATGGCTCATGCAGGGTACTTTCCAGTAGAAGAATTGAAGACTCTCAGAAAGTTCGGTTCGCGACTTCAAGGTCATCCACACAAAGAATGGCTTCCGAGCTTAGAAAATTCATCAGGACCACTTGGATCTGGGCTCTCACAAGCGGTGGGTATGTCACTTGCGGATAGAATAGATAATGGGCGTTCATCTTCAAAATATTTCTATTGTTTGATGGGGGATGGTGAGCTCAATGAAGGACAAAACTGGGAAGCGATTATGCTTGCAGGAAAAGAAAAACTCCACAATCTGATAGCTGTGGTAGATAGGAATAATATACAGATAGATGGATACACAGAAGACGTCATGCCACTTGATTCACTGAGGGCAAAATGGGAATCGTTTAACTGGCACGTCATAGAGTGTAGTGGGCATGATTTTCAAGCTTTAAACGAAGCATTTCGAGAAGCAAAAGGGGTGTTTGAAAGACCGAGTGTTATTATCGCGCATACAGTACCAGGTAAGGGTGTAAAAGAATTTGAACGAATGTATGAATGGCATGGAAAAGCTCCAAACAAAGACGAAGCAGAAATGGCACTCAAAGAACTGCGTACACTGGGAGGAAAAATAAGAGCAGAACACGAATAAAATGCCAAACTTAAATCCAAAATTATTTGATGAAGATGTTGAACAAGTTCCTATTCGAAAAGGATACGGAGAAGGCCTTTTAGCTGCAGCAGAACATGATGCTCGTGTGGTGGGTCTTTGTGCGGATCTAACCGAGTCCACTCAAATGCATCTTTTTAAGAATAAATTTCCAGAAAGATTTATTGAAATCGGTGTTGCTGAGCAAAATCTAGCGAGTGTTGCTTCTGGAATGGCTGCGATGGGTAAGATCCCTTTTATTTCTTCGTATGCAATGTTTTCTCCAGGTAGAAACTGGGAACAAATCCGCACAACCATAGCTTATAACAATCAGCCAGTAAAAATCGCAGGATCACATGCGGGAATTTCCGTAGGACCAGATGGTGGAACACACCAAGCGATTGAGGATATTGCGATTACTCGTGTGATCCCACGTATGGTCGTGATTTCACCATGTGATGCAATCGAAGCGCGAAAGGCGACTATAGCAATCGCTCAAACAGATACTCCTGTGTACTTACGACTCGCTCGAGAAAAAACTCCAGTTATTACAAACGATGAAACACCATTTGAAATCGGGAAAGCTCAAGTCTTTTTTGATGCTACTGACGGTATTGCGCATGTCGGTGTCATAGCGACAGGTGCGCTTGTGTATAAAGCTCTCAAGGTCGCAAAGAAACTTCAGTCAGAAGGAATACATGTGAAAGTTTTAAACCTTGCAACAATCAAACCACTCGACGAAGAAGCGATTATAGCTCTCGCGAAACAAACTGGATGCATTGTTACGGTAGAGGAGCATCAAATACGTGGCGGAATGGGAAGTGCAGTAGCAGAGTGCCTTTCAAAACACTTACCAACGCCACAAGAGTTTGTGGGAGTAGATGATGAGTTTGGTCAGTCAGGTACTCCTGATGAACTGCTAGAACATTACAAAATGGGCGAGTCTCACATAGAAACTGCAATACATACAGTTTTAAAAAGAAAAAATTCTTAAATTTTTTGTTCTGTTGGATAAAGACGTTTAAAAATTCTGCAAATTTCTAAAATAAACGAAGAGATTTCCTTCGCTTTTTATTATTACTTATACACTTTCAAAAAACTTTCGAGAAAAATTGTAAACTAATTTATAAGTTTTGGTCTGTACGATTCTGGAGCATCTTTTAGGAACTGTTCGAGCTGTTCCCGTGAGAGAAGCCCTTTTTGAGCACCAATGTACTGTACGACAGACATAGAGTTGATTGGACCCCATGAAAGAGCTTGAGGGATACTCATCCCAAGTGCTATTGCAGAAGTAAATGTAGAAGCAAAAGCGTCACCAGCACCAGTGCGTTCATACGGTGGCTTTGGATCCGGATACGTTGGCATGCTCCACGCATGTTCACCGTCGTATGCTGTCGCACCTCTCGGACCATTGGTGATTACCACTATGCGCGGTCCAAGTTCTGTAATTTTTTTTAGTAACTCTATAATCGTAATTTCTTCGATGATTCCTAGAATGCGTTTTGCTTCCTCTACGTTACAAAAAAAGATTTCTGTCCTCCTATAGATATCTTTGAGTTCATCTACACTCATCTTCATTTGAAACGTTCCGGGTTGAAACACTAACTTGATATCAGGATGAGACGATAGATGCGCACTGATCTCTTTGTGATAAATCTGCGTGTTTTGCGCAAGTGAAGAAAGATATACCCATTTTGGGTTACCTATATCTGGAAACTTGTAATCGAATGCCTGGTGTTTTACGAGAATCGTGCGTTCGTCTTCGTACCACAATACATAGTGATAGTTTGTCTCCATGTTTTTCTGGCTTTTCATAAAATCGAGCGCAACTCCATTACGTTTGAGAGTCGCTAGGGCTTCGCCTCCCGCATGATCGTCTCCTGTGACTGAGACAAGTGCAGAACTGAGACCGAGTCTTCCCGCAGATACTGCTGCATTTGGAGCGTTTCCAACAGCTTTTAGTACCTCAACGAATTCGTAGGGAACTTTGTCAGCAAAGTTCATAGACAGTTTACATCGCTCTTTATTTACGTCGCATGTTACGCTCGCTTCTTTAATGCGGATAAATGCATCAGTTACGATGTCCCCAATAGCGACGAAGTCAAAATTTTTTTCCATATGCGTAGTATATCAAATGAATTTAGAGTTGTGTTAGAATAAGTGGATGAAAACTTTACGAGAGTATGTAATGGATGCAGATGCAAGAGGTGTTGCAATCGGTCACTTCAATATTTCAAATCTTGAGGCATTGTGGGGAATCTTTAATGCAGCACGAAATGTAAACCTTCCAGTCATTATTGGAGTTTCTGAAGGAGAAGAAGATTTTGTAGGTACAGAACAAGCTGTCGCACTTGTAAAAAGTTTACGTGAGACATACGACTATCCAATTTTCTTGAATGCAGATCATCACTATTCTTTTGAGCGCGTAAAAAAGGCGATTGATGCAGGATTCGACGCAGTAATCATTGACGCAGTCACGCTCCCACTCGATGAAAATATTGCACTGACGAAAAAATGTGTGGAATATGCACGAGAAGTTTCAAAAACTTCGGGACGTGACATATTGGTTGAAGCTGAAATAGGATTTATCGGCAAATCTTCGAAGATTCTCGATGAAATCCCGGAAGGTGTAAGTGAGTCGACGATGACCACAGCAGAAGATGCAAAAGCATTTGTAGATGCGACAGGAGTAGATATGCTCGCGCCGTCTATAGGAAATATCCACGGTATGGTAAAAGGTGGAAATCCACGACTCCATCCAGAACGTGTAAAAGCAATCAGGGAAGCAACAGGTGTACCACTCGTACTTCATGGTGGATCAGGAACAGCGAACGAAGACTTTATTAACTGCATAAAAGAGGGGATTGATATCGTGCACATAAACACCGAAATTCGTGTTGCCTACCGCGATGCCTTGCAATTATCATTGCAAAATGATCCTGGCGAAGTTGCCCCATACAAGTTTCTCAAACCCGCGACTGTTGCAGTCCAACAAGTTGTAGAAGCAAGACTCAAATTATTTAATCATATTCAGTAATCCTTTCATGCAAGACGAAATCCAAAAAGTGGTCCAAGGTGAAGTGCAGAGCGACGAAGCTACTCTTATCACCTATAGTCATGACGCGAGCTTGCTCGAAGTAAAGCCGAAAGTAGTTGTGTTTCCAAAAAACGCAGATGATGTGAAGGCAGTTGTGAAGTACGTAACAGAGCATAAAGCAGAAGATGGGAGTCTTGCTATCACCGCACGTGCCGCAGGAACTTGCATGGCAGGAGGAGCAATCGGGGAATCTATCATCCTCGATTTTATGTCCCACATGCATGGAGTGCTCGGTTTTACAGGTGAAGAGGTAAAAGTCCTTCCCGGAACATTTTACAGAGATTTTGAAACAGAGACTCTTGCAAGAAATCTCTTACTTCCGTGCTTTACTGCATCAAAAAACATCAATGCAATCGGTGGAATGATTGGAAACAACTCTGCAGGTGAAAAAACGCTCAGGTACGGACAAATGGAGGATTACGTCAATTCACAAAAGGTAGTGTTTGCTGATGGAAATGAATATGTTGTAAGGCCACTGACAAAAAACGAGCTTGAAAGCAAAATTGCCCAAGGTGACTTTGAAGGAAATATTTATAAAGAAATCTGGAATCTTATCCAGAACAACAAAGAAGAGTTAGAAAAAAACAAACCAACAGTTTCAAAGAATGCTGCAGGGTACACGTTGTGGAATGTGTGGGATGGTAAAATATTTAACTTAAACAAGCTTATTGTCGGTGCGCAAGGAACTCTAGGTATCACCACCGAAGCAGACTTAAAACTTGTTCCAGTCAAAAATGAGACAAAACTATTTGTAGTTTTTCTCCCAGACCTTACGAAGGTCAGTGAAATCGTAAACGTGGTGCTCCCGCTCGATCCAGAAAGTATCGAGAGCTATGACGATGCGACTATGAAGCTTGCTGTAAGGTTTTTTCCAGAGATGGTAAAGACCATGAAGGCAGGATTCCTCAAAATGATGTGGGAATTCCTTCCAGAAGCAGAGATGATTATCACCGGAGGGATTCCAAAGCTCATTCTTCTTATTGAGTTTACTGAAAGTACAGCTGAAGAAGTAGAGAAGAAAATCGCGATGCTTGTTGAACAGATGAAACAGTTCGACCTAAAAACTCACGTTGTTGATTCCAAAGATGAAGCAGAAAAGTATTGGTCAATTCGAAGAGAGAGCTTCAATCTTCTTCGTAAACATGTACATGGGAGTAGAACAGCGCCATTTATCGAAGACGTAATTGTCGATCCAAAGTATATGCCGGAGTTTCTTCCAAAGATGCGCGAGATTCTCGATAGCTATGACATGACGTACACCATTGCCGGGCATGCAGGGAACGGAAACTTCCACATTATTCCACTTATGGACATGAAGGAAGACAAGAATGTGGATGTCATTATGGAAGTTTCTGAGAAGGTGTATACCTTGGTTGCTACCTACCATGGCTCTATCACTGCAGAGCACAATGACGGCATTATCCGTACTCCGTACCTCGGAAAGATGTATTCACCAAGAATGCTCGAGATTTTTTCAGAAATAAAGATGATTTTTGATCCTCAGAATATATTTAACCCAGGAAAAAAAGTTGGTGGAAGCCTTGAATATTTGAGGAGTCATATTGCGAGAGAATAAGAAGTAGTGAGAAGTTTGAATATATATCTTTATTTTTAAGAATATAAACATATAACAAATTAATGAACTCAAATCCCGAACAGCTCTGGGAGAAAGTAAAAAAAATACACAAAATAATTTTCGCAGTACTTTCGGTATTCTGTGCATTCTCAGTTGTTTTCTTTGTAACCTTATGGAACAAACCCTATATTCCATTGTTTACCGCAAAGGGAGGAGTGCAAACGAAACCTGAGAATACTCCCTTAGTCCAAGGAGTGCGGTATCAAGGGGTAGAGGATGCTAAAGGTAAAGATTTGGGCGGTAACTACTCTCTCGAAAATAATGAGATTTACCATTTAGGTGAATTAGTGAATGATGTAGATGTAAAAAGCTTTAAAGTCATTGGAGATGACCTAGCAAAGGATTCAGGGCATGTGTTTTTCAGTAATGAAAAAGTTATTAGCAGCTCAATAATTGATTTTCCAAGCTTGCGAGAGGTAGATGATTATTTTTTAGCTGATAATAATAGTGTATATATAAGCAGCCAGGTATTATTTGATGAAATGAGTTGGGCGTCAGTTTTGGTAGATATTTCAAAGTTAGGAGTGACACTTGATCCACCTACATTTAAAAATTTAGGACCTTGTAATGTATATGAGCAAGCTAACTCAGATGATTTATATAAAGACAAGAACCATGTTTACATATTTCGATCAGATACTCACAACAAATTAGAATCAAATACTCGTAATAAATTAGAAGTTACTGAAATGGATCAACTAACACTTAAGCCATTGAATTCACAATATGATTTTGCAACCTATCTATTTGCTAAAGATAAAAATCATGTGTATGTCGGATGTTCAGCAATATCACTAGCAGACCCAGCAACAACCGAAATGGTTACAGGCCTATATTGGCGAGACAAAAATAATATCTTCTATTTCAATAAAATGATTTCAGATGTAGACAGGGTTTCATTTAAGGTACTTGGGCCAAATGATTTTTTTTATACTCCTTATGCCAAAGATAAAAATAAAGTTTACTTCGGTAATGAGGTAGTTGCTAGTGCCGATCCAGACACCTTTGAGGTAGTCGGGAGTAATACTAGTAAGGGCTTATATGGAAAAGACAAAAACCATGTCTATAGTTACGACAAAATAGTTGAGGGTGTAGACTCAAAGAATTGCACCGCAGCAACTATAGATAAGTGCGGAGCATATTGAATTATACTAAGTGTACTAGGTAATCTCTTGCCTTTTTGCATGAAATACCTATAATGACAGGTCTATGAAACTAGCTGCAAAACAAAGAAATAGTAAGGAAAACCTAGAAGCGCTTCGAAAAGAAGGGTCTATCCCGGCTGTTTTCTATGGTAAAAAAACCATATCTACCCCCATTGCTATTTCACTCGTTGAATTTATGAAGACTTGGAAAACAGCAGGGGAATCTACCGTAGTTACTCTTACAGGACTCGATACGGATGTAGATGTGCTTATCCACGATATAGACCTTGACCCTGTAACCAGTGTTCCACGACACGCTGACTTCTATGTATTTGATAAAAACTTGAAAATTGAAATTAGTGTACCTATTGAGTTTGTGGGCATATCTGCTGCGGTAAAGGAACTTGGTGGTGTACTCGTAAAGGTACTTCATGAAATTAAAATCGAAGCACTTCCGTCTAATCTCCCACACCAACTCGAAGTTGACATCAGCGGTATTACAGAAATCGGTGGACAGCTTACAGCTGGTGACATAAAACTCCCAAATGGAGTTAGTCTCATTGAGAACGCTGAAGAGGTAGTAGCACTCGTATCATTACCTAAGGAAGAAGTTGAAACCGATAGTACTGTTGATTTATCTGCAATTGAGGTTGAAAAGAAAGGTAAAGAGAAGAACCCTGAAGAAGCTCCATCAGCTGAATAATACAAAAAACCGCATTCGTGCGGTTTTTTCATGTGTAATAGTGTTGGTGCACTTTCGTCTCTTATATAGTAAAATGAGGGATAATCGTATCTAATTTTGTTCAATATTTATGAAACGTATAATCTTTTTTTCTTACCTCTCAATACTTGTTTTAACTCTGTATATAAATATCAGTGCCCCTGTGGTTGTATATGCGCAGACAGCAAATGAGCAAGAAGCAAAACTTAAAGCTGAATACGACCAACTCCAAGTAGAAATTGTAAAATGGCAGGAAATTCTCGTAGATACACAGACAAAAGCAAAAGGAATTCAAGGTGACATTACAGGCCTAAACGCAAAGATTAAGGAAGCAGAACTAACAATCAAGGCAAAAAATATCGCTATTTCTCAAATAGGAAAGCAAATTGAACAAAAAAATAAAACAATCACCGTACTTGAAGCAAAGGTAAATCGTGGAAAAGAGTCACTTGCGCAACTTATCCGTAAAACAGATCAGATTGATTCGTATACACTTCCTGAAGTTCTGTTGGCAGGAAGAAATCTATCAGATTTCTTTCAAGATCTGGATTCTTTTAACTCTATACACCGATCGATGGAGGAACACTTTAATATGATTCAAGAAGTAAAAGCTTCTACAGAAAAAGAAAAAAAAGATCTTGATACAAAGAAAAACCAAGAGGCTGACGCAAAATACGTAGTTGAAACAAAGAAGAAAACTATTTCTGCGAGCCAAAAAGAGAAGACGCAACTCCTAACAGTCACAAAAAAAGAAGAAAAAGCATATAAAGATGTTCTTGCAGAACGACAAGCGCGTGCATCAGCCATTCGTGCAGCCCTTTTCCGACTTCGTGATACTGAAGGGATCAACTTCGGACAGGCACTCGAATATGCAACCAACGCTTCAAGGGCAACAGGAGTACGAGCGGCACTTATCCTCGCGATTCTCACACAAGAATCTGATCTTGGAAAAAATCAGGGCTCATGTCTTATCACAAATCTAGATAATGGTGATGGTGTTGGAAAAAATACAGGAACCGCTTTTGAACGTATTATGAGCGCACCAAGGGACACAGTCCCATTTAAGGATATTACAGGCAGACTCGGTATTGACTGGAAGATACAAGCCATCTCATGTCCACCAGCAAAAAAATTCTTTTCAGGACGTGGATTTGGTGGGGGTATGGGGCCGTCACAGTTTATCCCATCAACATGGGAGTTGTTTAAACCAAGAATCGGTCCTGCAGTAGGGGTGAGTGCTGATCAAGCTGATCCATGGAATCCACTCCATGCATTTACTGCAACTGCAATTTACATGGAAGACCTTGGTGCTGTGTCCGGTAGTTATAGTGCAGAACGAAATGCAGCGTGCAGATACTATTCTGGAGCACCATGTAAACCTGGACGAGTGCCAGCAAATGTTTTTTACGGCGACGAGGTTATGAAAAAAGCCGAACAAATCCAAACTAATATTGACTTCTTGAAGGGAGTGTAGGGATTCAAGTTTAGAGTTTTTAGTTGAAAGTAATTAAATTATAACTATAAACTCTCAACTTCTGACTCTCAACCCGTTGTGATTTCGCCTATCCACAATTAAATGCATCTTTTGTCGATAGTGACTGGTATACTATGTAGATACTAAATTAGAAATATCACCATGCCTCCACAACCAACACTTTCTCCACGCTCTTCACAAACAATAATACTGATTGTCGCATTGTTTATCATCCTTCTGATTATCGCATTTGCGATGAGTACGCTTCCTAAAAAAAATATGGATGTAAATAATCAAAACGGAACACAACCCGTCCAGACCGTACAAAAACAACTCCAAGTAGAAGTAAAAAAAACTGACCTAGCACAGTCTCAAGGGACAAATAGAATTCCAGCTGGTTTTCCATCAAATATTCCTATCGATACAGCAAATATCTATGACTCATATACTGCGGTGTATCCAACAGCAACACAAGCAACTGTTTCGTATCTTACGGACAAATCTATCGCAGATGCATATGAGGTATATCATGCTTATATGAAGAAGGAAGGGTATGTTTTTCGACCAAATGGTGAGGACATGAAGAAGGGAATACTCTATGGAACACTTTCAAATAATGATCTTTCAATTTTGATAACAACGAAAGATACAAAAACTTCAGTACAGATTTCTTTCTTTAAAAGAAAATAGTAGTACGCATGAAAAGAATTATTAAAAAAATACTTTTATATTCTGCGCTCCTTACAATGTTTTTTGGAGGATTTTATAGTACTGTATCTGCGTTTGTTGATAACTGTACTGCGTCAGTTCCAACACCAGAAACTGGATATCGATGGGCACTCAGTGCGAGTGCAGTAAATTATCCTGTTGCTGATCAAGATGGATCGTGTACATGGACAGGTCCAGCAGTATGTAATTCGTCAACAATCGGTGTAAACGGTACATATGAATCGTATTCAACCGGACCAGGAAGTGAGTACATGAGTCAGCAATATCAGTGTTTAGATATGTTGATTGGTATAAACCAAGCAAGAATCAATGTTATCTCAAACAGTTGTACTAGCGCCGGACTTTCCTGGAGCATTAGCCCAGCAGGACTGAGTGGGTCCGGAACTTCAGGAACCTATACTGTACCTGCCTTTATGTCAGCAGGACCAACACTCTATACAATCGCTCCGTCTGTAACTTCTGGCTCATACTCCGTTACAAGTTCAGATGGTACTGGAAATACACTTTTGATAGATGAGGGAAACAACAAAACATATACCGTGCAGTGTACCCCACCAGTCGCACCAACGGTCACAGTTTCTGCTTTACCTAATCCAGTTTCTACAGGAAATCCAACAACACTTTCGTGGTCATCAACGGATGCAACTAGTTGCTCTGCACCATGGACAGGAAGTTCTGCATTATCTGGTACGCAATCCGTAACACCAGCTTCGAGTGCTACTTACTCCATAACCTGTACTGGTCCAGGTGGGAGTGCAACAGGAAATGTACTCGTAACAGTAGCAATACCATCTTCACCACCGGTAGTTGCGTTGAGCGCAACACCTACATCAGGTACTGTGTACGCAGTAAACCCGACACTAACATGGACTACAACAAACTCACCAACAAGCTGTACAGCTAGTGGTGATTGGTCTGGAAGTAAAACTAATACTGGTGGAAGTGAAAGCATCGGAGTGCTTACCAGTGTAAGAACATATACATATACACTTATATGTACAAATGCCGCAGGTTCAGGATCTGCTTCTGCTACTGTTGTGAGTAGTGCAGCGACTTTAAGGCCAAAGATAACACTTACTGCTTCACCGACATCTGGTACTGTAAATGTGGTGAGCCCAACAATTACCTGGGTGACTGAGTACGCACCAAGTTCATGTACTGCCAGCGGTGATTGGTCTGGAAGTAAAACTGCAACAGGAGGAAGTGAAAATATGGGGGTGCTTACAACAGTTAGGAACTACACTTACACACTTACTTGTCTTAACACAATGGGAATTCAAACCAGAAGTACAGTAGTGAGTGTTGTCGCTCCTATACCCGTGCCAGATGTGTCAATCATGGCATCACCAAATTATATAAATCTTGGTTCAAGTTCAACCCTCACCTGGTCTTCGACAAACGGCGCCACATCGTGTACCGCAAGTGGTGCATGGTCTGGAGTGAAAGCTAGTTCTGGTAGTGAAGTTGTAACACCTATAGTAGACTCAACATATATACTTACGTGTACAAACAGCACCGGCACGAGTGCTCCAAATAGTAAATTCATAACTGTAAACACTCTTGCAACAATCAGTATCACATCAAATCTGTCTTCAGCAACATGGGAGGCAGACTCACAAACAGGCACTGGTTCAGGATCAGTGATGGTAACACCAGGGGCTAGTGGTACGGCATACAATTTTTTACCAGAAGTTGTGAGTGGCTATACAAGTACAGTTAACCCTGTTAACCCTATTTTCCTTATGCCAGGTGATGTTGCGTATCTTTCTGTTACATACACTGCCATACCACCTACATTTGATTATACGCTTTCATCTACACCTGTATCTGTGTCACAAGGTGGTGGTAGTCAATCAACTCTTATCACTGAAACTCTTATGGCTGGTGTTTCACAAAATATTTATCTTTCAATCTACGCACTTCCTCCTGGCGTGAGTGCTACATACGCACCACAGCCATGTTTACCAAACTGTACAACAAATGTCGGTATTACCGCTTCAGGAAGTGCGATCCCAGGGACATACACAATTACTGTTATTGGTGACACAGCGTCGACAGGGTATCAGAGAACTACAAACTTTGCTCTCACTATCACACCAGCAGCATCATTTACAGTGTCATGTAGTGCGTCACCATCTTCGATTGTGATTAGTCAACCGGTCACATGGACCGCAAATGTTACTGGAAACCTCGGTGCACTTAGTTATGAATGGATAGGGGACGAGATGCCAGTAGCACCTGGAGCATCTACGAATCCGTATACGATTTCATACACAGGTGCCGGACCGAAAACAGCATCAGTTGTAGTGACTGACGATGCTGGGCCATCAAGCGCGACTTGTCCTCCTGTTACGATTCAACTAAAAGTAAAACCAAGTTTCCAAGAAATTTAATACACGAGTAAAAGCAGTACAGTATACAGACTAGATCGATGTACAAAAAATCCCGTATGGCGCGTATGCGTCACACGGGATTTATGCTCCAGATTGTATGGGTAAAAGGGAATATCCTTTCCAAACAACACGTGCATGATATTTCAAAATACATCCTTTCGTTCGACGTTATGGTTTCAGCGCAGTTTCATTTCTAGAAATGTTTCCAGAAAATTGAGTTGGCGCACTGAGGCTACCCGCATACACGCGTTGCACAGGGAGACCGAGGTTGATACGTTCACCCTGGTGAATGCATCCTATGCCGCATGCATTGTACTTGAGCGCTAATTCACGCACTCGATAGAACGCTTGCATGTGCGCTACTTCTTCTGCAATAAGCACACCTGTAAGCGGATCACTCGTACGAAGATTCGTTGAATCAGTCATAAGTCCTGGTTGCCATGCAACTCGCCCATTTCCATGACCAAATCCGAGTGTGTGAACAAGTTCGTGTTTAATCACGTATATCGCAAGAAACAAACTTTGTGGATTCTGACTTAAGAAAATAGAACCACCCACAATGTTTGTTCCGTCACCTGATCCACCAGCAAGTGAGTTTGGAATATTCTTCACTTGTATACCGATTCCGGTTAGATAGCTTCTGCGACCACTTTGATTGACCGGTCCCACTTCAGAAAATGTTGCTGGTCGAAAGAGTGGTTTTCCCAAAAAGCACTGACTACCAAAATTTTCACTCAACGACTGCGCACTATTCATGACAATCGTCGAGTCGTTTGGCAGGAGTGCAACATCGGAAGAGTCACTATCAAGTGCAACTGGAATCGGGAAAGAATTCTTGTTCCATGTAGGTGAATTGTAAATGTACCCTAGTGGAACATTGTTACTACGGAAGAAGAATGGAATGTTCATTGCTATCCCATTGTTCTCTCGAAATGAGTACGCTTTTTCGAGTGACAATGTAATCGTTGTATTTGCCCATGTACCACACTGGATTTTCCAGCTGTCACGGAGCAAAACTACATTGATTGCTTTTGCACTATCTACTCGAGAAACCTGTGTGATACTCGACTTCCATCCACATCCAGCTGTTTTGCAACGGATGAAAATATAGCTTGTATCAGACAGAAAATCCGCTGAAGCGATCGAATACTGCATATCCGCATTCATATCGACGCATCCGGTTTCACCAGATTTCCAACTACATGCAACAAGTTGCGGATTCTGTGTGGGAATCTCCGACACTGTGGCAAGAAATACACTTCCTGTCATTGGCTTTGGAGCTGACACCGATACAGTGTTACACGCTTTCGAAGCAGGAGCTTCGAGACACACCGTGTAGGTACCTGGTGTCACAGTCTGTTCAAATGTACTTGCACTCGAGACAGACTCACCGTTGAGCGTCCATGAAAATCCTGAACTTACGACAACACCAAGGTTGGTACGAACAGTTCCCTTGAGACTCAGGAGTGAGTTAGGAAACGTCGCTCGTGTTATTGAGGTGTTTACTTGTTCGATTGTAGCGGTAAATGTGGTGACGGGGGGTGGTGGGGGTGGGGCTACGATTGTTTTCTCGGTTCCACCTGCGCAGGCGGAAAGGGTGGTGATCGCAATGGCGACCAGAGTCACGCACTTCATAACGCCTCCGAAAGTGAAAAAAAAGAATGTATTTCAATGAGCGTTCCATCCGTCTAAGATGGGTCTATCTCAATAATCAACCCATTTATCTTATCCGTCAATAAAAAGCAAGTTGACTTATACACAGATTATCAACATGACATACACAGCATGGTGCCGTGTGGTATAATATTGCGAACGTTATTAATAAGTTTTTTGATTATATTTATGCAACCAACAGAAGTACATTCTAGTAGTAAACAAGTTTTTGCTCTCGTACTTGTATTCGTGTTTCTACTTGCAGTTTCAGTCTTTATGGCGATGAATATGCAAAGTAAGAAGATCATCACGAAAGAAAACGTGCAAGTAAAGAATACGGATCTGAAGTCAGTGACTAATGAGGCTGACAAACTTCCAAGTGGGTTTCCTAGCTTTATACCAGTAGAGACAGCGCAGACAACAGAGAGTTACACTATGAATTTTCCTGACAGAAAACTTACTCAGTACACCGTAAACTTTACAACAAGCAAAACATTGGATCAAAAATACAAAGAGTACTCTGATTTTATGAATGCAAACGGTTTTGTCCTTAAGCCGGGGACCGATAGTGCCATGACAAAGACACTCTTTGCTTCAAAAAACAATGACGATCTCCTCGTAGTTCTTTCTATGGTCGGAAAAGAGACTACCGTACAAATAGCGTATGTTGATAGACAATAATCTTTCCAATCATCAATTATTTATGAAAAAAATATTTACATATAAAAAAATAGCTGCATATACGCTTGGAACATTTGCAATTCTCATGGTTTTTGGAGGTTTTATACAACCACGCACTACGCACGCTCAGTGGGTAGATAATTGTGACAGTCTTGCCAATCCAAACCCAGGACCATCTGATACAGGGTATCAATGGACGTTTTTGGGGAATGGAGGTGCAAACACCACAGATGCTGATGGATCATGTAGTTGGACGGGAGGAACATGTAATGCAAGTAATCTTGGAAACCTCGGAAGATTTGAAGATGTTACTGTAGGACCTGGAAGTACTTCCAATTGGTCTGGATACAGATGTGATCTTATTGTGACACCTGGTCCAACTGCATCGCTTACGGCTAGTACTCTCAATGTCACTATTGGAAATTCCGCATCACTTGATTGGTCTTCATCCAATGCAACTTCTTGTGCCAACAATTGGAGTACAAACACAGCTACAAGCGGTGTTGAACAAGTATCCCCGTCTGTTGACACTACATATACTGTTATATGTAGTGGTCCGGGTGGTACTTCCATACCGGCAAGTGTAAGAATAACAGTTACTACACCAACTAGTTGTGTAGCTACAATAGGTTCGAATGTTGCAACAGTTTCAACTAATCCAGGAATAGTAAGACTTAATTGGGATTCGACTTGCGCATATAATGAAATTAGATTTGCACCAGGAACCCCTGAATCTCCAGTAGCAAATAGAGGAAGTAGAAATGTTAATGCTTCGTTTGCACTCCCAACAAATTACGTTGACTATTATATTTATGGATCAGATTGTAATACTTGTGGAGTAAAGCAAATCAATAGTGTAAGAATTACCTATATTCCAAGTCCAATTCCACCAAGTACAATCGATGTTGTTGAAAATGTGCCAGGAGGAACATGTACTCTAAATCCAGGCGGGGGAGGTGTAGGATCAAACACAGTAAATCCTAATCCAGGTGGAACGACTTATATTCTTACCTGTACAACGTTTCCACCGTCATGTACATCAGCGAATGTCACAAACAGTCAAGGAGGGGGGTCTGCCATGACAGTATTTCCTGGTTCATCAGAAGAATTTACGATTACGTACAATTGTATCCCTAGTGGTGTGCCAACAACCGTAGATTTGAAGGCTGATGCAGGAGCAGGATTTGTAGATGGTCCGATTACAATTACATCTGGTCAGTCAATTAACCTAGAGTGGAACGTAACGGGATCACTAACATCATGTAATGCTACTGGTGGAAATGCAGGATGGGCAGGTCCCAAAAATGCAAGTGGTGGTACACAAAATAGTGGACCAATCACTACCAGTGCGACATTTAGTATGCAATGTGCAAATGGTGCTGGCGCAACATTGATTGATGACGTAGACGTCATTGTGTCGGGAGTACCAAACCCTGCACCGATACTTTCATCGACACCAGGTGCGTGTAGTAGTGGTTCTATATCACTCGCATGGTCAAGCTCACTCGGAGCCACATCATATGTACTAAGTCGGGACGGGACACAGATATACAACGGTCCAGCACTCTCGCATAGTGATACTGGGTTAGCACCAGGAAGTTCTCATACATACCGAGTGTTTGCGTCAAATGGTTCTGGTAATTCTGCAATTTCTACAGTAATAGAAACTGCTCCACCAGTCTGTCCAGTAGGATCTGCAACATTCAACGTTACTTCAAATGAACCAACTGCAACGTGGAGTTTGGATAACGGTGGAGGCAGTGGCACAGGATCACAATCGATCGCTGTCACTCCAGCGCCAGGAGGAACAACTTATATACTCACACCTCAAACAATCCCAGGTATGACAGCAACAGTAACACCAGCGCCACTTCCACCAGTAAATGCTGGAGATACTGTAAATGTAACTATTTCATATGTACTGAATGGAGGCCCCTTCACGTACTCACTTTCCGCAAACCCTATAACCGTGACTCAAGGGCAAACAGGTCAGACTATCGTCGCGATTAGTGGACCATCTGTAGCAGAGACAGTAGGAATAAACATCGGCAGTCTTCCCCCTGGAGTATCAGTTAATTTTCCAGGATCACCATGTACACCAAACTGTAATGCGTTTATAAACTTTATTGTTGCCAACTCTGTAACACCAAGAACGTATACAATCACCGTAAACGGATTGAGTAGTGGTACCAATGTCGCAAGAAGTGACACGTTCACACTTACTGTAATCCCATCTTCAACATTAAGCGTCTCATGTACCGCAGTACCAAACCCAGCACAAGTCGGACAGTTGGTTACATGGACTGCAAGTGTTGCTGGAAATATTCACCCAGTCACTTACTTGTGGTCAGGAGACAATGTTCCAGCAGGTATTACGTCACCGTCACTGTCGCTCCGATATCTCACAACCGGTCCTAAAAATGCGAGTGTACGAGTAACTGAAGCAGTAACAGGTGACACAGCAGTATGTCCGTCTGTGTATATTCCAGTGAACGCAAAACCAACATATAAGGAGTTTTAAAAAGTAATTTCTTATATACTGTGTTCAAAAATCGAAGCGATTGCTTCGATTTTTGGTATAGAGAATAAAAGGGTGGTTCTTGCATGACTTGGGTTCTTTTGGTATAGTCTTGTGCGTATGAAAAAAGAAATACATCCTAGATATTTTGAAGCGGCGACTGTCGTCTGTGCGTGCGGTAATACATTTACCATCGGATCTTCTAGAGAGAAAATCGAGGTGGAAATTTGTAGTGCGTGCCACCCTTTCTATACAGGGAATGAAAAAGTACTCGATACAGCTGGACGAGTAGAGAAATTTAAAAATCGCCGAGCAAAAGCAGCTGATACGAAAGTAAAAAAATAGTGCGTCCAAAAGGCCTTAGAGAATATACAGTTCTCTTGGGCCTTTTGCTTTGTAGTAGAATATATATATGATCCAACTCGAAAAATATAAAAATAATGTAAAAACAGCATTTTTTGCTACGCAATACGAAAAACTTGTGGCAGATGAGCAAGCATCTTTGGCAATGGCAGAACATGATCCAAGTCTCGCAGGGCTTGTTGCAGATGAGCTAATAGACACCAGGTCACAAATGGAAAATATCCAAAAACAAATGGATGAAATCCTTATTGAAGAAGAAAAAGAAGAAGAATTCCCGAATGAGATTATTCTTGAAATTCGTGCTGGGGTAGGAGGTGAAGAAGCAGCACTCTTTGCAGAAAAACTTGCTCATATGTATGAGAGATATGCTGAAACAAGAGGATGGACATTTGTACCTGTAGATGAGTCAAAAAGTGCTTTAGGTGGCTATAAAGACGCATCTTTTGAAGTGCATGGACTTGGTATATACGAGGATATGCGTTTTGAGACCGGGGTACATCGTATCCAGAGAATCCCTGCAACAGAAAAATCTGGTAGAGTTCATACTTCAACTGCATCTGTCGCCATCATGCCTATTCGAAAGAGAGTGAAGTTTGAGATACTCCCAAGCGATTTACTTATTGAAACATCGCGTTCAGGTGGAAAAGGGGGACAAAATGTAAACAAAGTAGAAACAGCAGTGCGCATAGTCCATGTTCCTACTGGACTCGATGTACGTTCGACAAATCAACGAAGTCAGGGTGCAAACAAAGAAAAAGCTCTCGAAATTTTGACTGCAAAACTCGACGCTCTTCATGAAGAAAAAGAAGCGATGAAACACTCTGCGAATCGTAAAAGTCAGATAGGAACGGGGGATCGCTCTGAAAAAATTCGCACATATAATGTGCTTCAAGACCGGGTAACCGATCATCGTGTCAAAGAGTCATGGCACAATATAGAAACGATATTTGACGGAGGTATCGAACCGATCACCTCACTCCTTAAAGAAAAAGCATTAGAGCTAGAAGGGTAATCCAGTCCCTATGCTATTGCTTCTATAAGCCTTATTTGGTAGTATTTGCCCCGTTACGCAATGACAGAAACTAATCAAAAAATGAATCCAATAATCGAAAATCTCTATAAAGCAGGGGCTCACTTTGGTCTTGTACGATCACGAAGACACCCTACTGCTCGTATATATACATTTGGTACAAAAAATAAAGTCGAAATCTTTGATCTTGAGAAAACCCATGAAGCGCTTGAAAAAGCAAAGGATTTTATCCGCGCTGAAGTGGCAAAAGGAGGCCAAGTCCTGTTTGTTGGTGGAAAGAATGAGGCACAGGCTGTGATTCGAAGTGGCGCTCAAAAAGTTGAGTTTCCCTATGTAGCAGGCCGATGGCTCGGAGGTTCGCTCACAAACTATCCAGAAATCAAAAAACGCATCTCTCGTATGGAGGATCTCCTTTCTCAAAAAGAAAAAGGTGAGCTCGCAAAATACACAAAAAAAGAGCGACTGCTTATCGACCGTGAGATCATCAAGCTCCAAGGATCTTTCGCAGGTCTCGCTCCTATGCGGTCCCTCCCGAAAGTATTGTTTGTGATTGACGCAAAGAAAGAGGAGATAGCCGTAAAAGAAGCTCACAAACTCCATATCCCTGTTGTGTCACTTATGAACTCTGACTGTAATATGCGTGACGTAGAGTTTGCAATTCCAGGAAACGATGCTGCTCAGGCAAGTATAAAGTTTTTCGTAGATGAAATCGTATCTGCAATCGTTGAAGGAAAGAAATTACAACTTACTCCAAAAGAGCCTCAAGTACACGCGTAAGTTACGATTTTCCGTTTCTCAGTATTTAATAGCTATTTTCAATTTCTATGACCACAGTTACCACAGAACAAGTAAAAGCGCTTCGAGATAAGACAAGTCTCTCTATCATGCAATGCAAAAAAGCACTCGAAGAAGCAGGTGGTGATGTAGAAAAAGCGATTGTCATTCTCCAGAAGCAAAGTGGAGCAGTTGCTGATAAAAAATCTGATCGCACACTCGGTGCTGGAACTGTAGCATCGTATATACATTCTGGAGGAACTGTAGGGTCTATAGTAGAACTTTCTTGTGAGACTGATTTCGTAGCAAAGAATGCAGAGTTTCAAACTCTTGCATACGATTTAGCTATGCATGTTGCAGCAGCTGACCCACTGTTCTTAAAAATGGATGACATCGATGCAGATGCAAAAAAAGCTGCAGAAGAAGTGTTTGTTGAAGAAACAAAAGGAAAACCAGAGGAACTCAAGGCGAAGATTCTCGAAGGAAAACTCAAGTCATACTTTGGAGAAAAAACACTTCTAGAACAATCGTTTATCAAGAATGGAGATATGACAATAAAAGATTTGATTGCAGGATTCGTTCAGAAGTTTGGTGAAAGGATTGAGGTTCGACGGTTCATACGCTTTTCGACAAGGAGTTAATACAAAACAATGCTCGAAGTAACTTTCTTCTCTTCTCTCGTGTTGGTGGTACTTATGGTTATCATCCAAGTCTATGAATTTGAAAAGAAAAAAGAAACATTTGTTTCCAGGTTTTTTGCCCAGTTCGATGATGGTGTAGAAGCAAAAATCACGCATTTGTTTACATGGATATACACAAAGAGAGATCATGTACACTTCCAGGTCACACACGAGTTTCCAAGACATACAAGATATTTCTTTCTTCTTATAAAGAAATCATATGAAGATAAGGTTACGTCTCTCGCAATCAACACCCGAGGAAATAGATTACTTAAGAATGAAGGTGTTGTGTCTCCGTATTTACAAGATTTAAGCCATGGAAAAATGACCAGTGGAACAGGAAGTATTGTAGATAATACGATTCACGAAGTTGAAGAACGGGGATAGACGAGGCTTGTGTTCATGGAATCTTTTGGTATATTTGTAGTTCACTTCTTGGGAAGTTGAATTGAAGTTAACTATAAACTAACAACTATCAACTAATTACTGTCCATATCGCCACCTTAGCTCAGTTGTCCCAGCACATTAGTAAATGTGTGAGGGATTCACTGCTAACGTGAAGTAATTTACGAACGTAAGCATTTCATGTAACTTGTGTAGTATGCCACCTTAGCTCAGTTGGTAGAGCAGCTGTTTTGTAAACAGCAGGTCGTCAGTTCAAGCCTGACAGGTGGCTCCAGTTAAAAATCCCCAGTAGGGGATTTTTTGCTGCCAACTGTCAGGCGTAGCCTGAGAGGTGAGCCTCGGGATAGGGACCCGAGGCGCAAGACCTTTGATAGTTTTTATGAGCTGTGCGAAATAAAAACAGAAAAGGTGTACAGTTCCTGTAAGGAAGCGAAATTTATGTATTTGACGCAAAAGAAACTATCCGTACCAAGCCTAATATTGAGCTTTGGAATCTAACGAGCCGAGGCGGGGTTGCAGAATTTTCTAGCAAGAAAATATTCGTGACCTATTCTGACAAGATTTTTGTATGTTTTATTCTCATGTTCTTGAGAACATGAGAATAAGGAAAAAACAAAAAGACCCCTTTTCAGAGGTCTTGGTGAAACAGAGAATCAACTAAACACTGCACGCTTGATCCGAAGAAACACTCTTTCGTTTGGATCAAGTCGTATCATGCCGTAAATAATAATCTGCAGCAACCACTCCCGAATTGTCGAATTGTATGCAGGAGAAAATGAAAGCATGTACTTAGCTTCAGGCCAATACTTCCAAAATAGGTATTCCACACGGAAGCTGTGTGCCGTCGAGCTGACAACGATGATCTGTGTTATCCAGCGTGCTCGCACCAGCTCTCGTACGTACTCGATATTCTGTCGAGTAGACATCGCCTTCTCTTCAAGAGTCACTCGACTCCTTATATCATCAGGAATACGCCCGAAACCAACACGTGCTTCTGAAGGATAGTTTGGGCGAGTGACCCCACCGCTGATGACTGCAAATGACCCTGGGTTACTGCGAAGCAATTGTGCGAGCATACTGATTTGAGCTTCATAATCGCGCTCAATGCTACCGTTTTTGGCGAGTGTTTTGCCAAGCAAAAGAAACATCTTCATGGTTACCCCTCAATGTGAATCGTTGAAATGAACTACGATAATTATACCCTATAATTATAAATTTGTCCAATATTGAAATAGTAAAACTTATGTTTAGCTTCGCGATCCACTATTGAGAAATATTTTTTGCTTCCGTGCTAGAAGCTTTTGCTTTTACTTCATTTTCTTTTTTCCACACATTTAGTTGAGGAATAATCTTTTCTAAATCCTCAATCGTTTTGTAACCATAGTAGTTCTCGTCACCAATCAGTAATGCAGGGGCAGAATTTCTCACTTTGTTGATGTTGATCAGGGTTTTCACTGCAGAGACATCTATATTGTAGTCAAAAGAATACACACGTAGTTCTGGGTAGTCTGCACGGAGCTTTGTGAGTACATATCCCTGTTTTAGGCATTCAGAACAGTCTTTTGAGTAGAAATACACGATAAATTCGTTTCTGGTACCGCATTTCTCACGAACCTTATTCATCAAAATATAATCCTTGAGTTGAAGGAGTGAGTAGTAGTATTTAAGTGATAAGACTTCCGGATCATCAGCACCTCGGTTTTCTTCTGTGTAGGACAGTCTTTCACCAAGAGCACCAAGTTCGCTTGAGAGTGCTGTGTTCGCTACATCTTTACAAGAAAACTGCTCTAGGAGTGAAGTTTGGACCTCTGAGGATAGTATATCTGCAGATATCTGATTCTGTATTGAGCGTATTTCATCAAGTTTCTTTTGTCCAAAGTATGAACTTACGTACATCGCTGTAAAAAAGATGATAGCGGTGATGATAAATGCATATATGTATTTTCGTGTATCGATTGTTCTCATGATGTGGCTATACTATCTCCAGGTAATCTCTTTTGCAAACAGTGTATTCCATACAGCTTTTGAGAGCCATAGTGGCACTATGAATGCGTATATAGTAATAAAGTAAATAAGATCGATTGAAAAATGAAATTTTTTATCGCTCATAATCCTTGAAAGTATCAGAATAGTGATTGAGAGCATAAATATGATTGCAGTAATAAATACGGGTGAGTCAGTGTTAAAGAAGAACCAGTCAAAAGTAAATATGTTCTCGAGATTCAGTGTAAGCCCGACTGTATTAAACTTTATGATATTTTCTACGAGGGTCATGACTGTAGATATAATAAAATTTGCCATGAAGTAGAGTCCTGTAAAAATTGAGATAGTTGCCATTGGGAGTATATATAAACCGATATTTCCATACTCTTTTTTAAAAAAGAGAAATTTATAATCGATTACATTGTTTAGAAAGCCATAGGTCCAACGCACTCTTTGTTTGTAAAGAGTACTCAGTGTCTCCGGTGTTACTGTGTACACAGACGCATCGTGTGCGTTTACGATTTTGTAATGATTTGTCTGCATACGAAGTGCCATTTCTAGATCTTCTGTATGATGAGCGGCTCTATACCCACCGAGCTCACGAAATACTTTTGTACGAAAAATTGAAAAAGGCCCTGGTGTAACATAGAGTGCTCCTAGATACGAAAGCATTTTACGCAAAAATATTCCCCAGCCATATTCAACATGTTGGATAAGCTGGAGTACTGTTTTTGGTTCGAATACTTTTACCGCAGGCGTTACTGCCATCACTTCAGGATCATCAAAGTGAGTTACGATACGTTTCAGTGCCAAAGAATCGACAAATGAGTCAGCATCAAGACATCCAACAAGGTCACTATCGATTTTTTCCAGTACATGATTGAGGGCTGTATGCTTTCCACCATTTTCTTTTTTATCGATAGTGATTTGAGGATTTCCGATAAGTGTTTTTAGAACTTCTTGACTATTGTCGGTACTACCGTCATCTATAATATAGATATTGAGTTTGTTTTTAGGATAATCGAGTGAGAGTAACGAATCGATTGTTTTTAGAATCGTCTTTTCTTCATTAAAGCAGGGCACGATGATTGTGGTAGTAGGGAAGTTGAGTGAGTTCGGCTTTGCCTCCTCGTCTTTGAGTTCATCCCTTCTCTCAAGATACGTAATCACCAAAAAAACCTCAAAAAAGAGGCTGATAAAAAGGGATGCATACATGATTAATATCTGAGCAGTGCTCCACATAGGAAGCGGTATTGTACCACAAAAGTGAGTATTTTACTAGTTATTTGTAGGACGTGGAATATAGAGTTTTCCGAAATTGAGTTTCAAGTATTATAGTTCGATATTCATTATTCCTCGTAACTTCTATATAATGTCGCTATGAACGATGAAGCACCGAAAGGTCACCTGCACCCACTTTCTCACATAATGCTCCAAACAAACGATATTTTTCGGGAACTGGGCTTTACTGTGGCTGTTGGTCCAGAAACAGAAACTGAACATTATAACTTTGATTCACTCAATATACCGGAACACCATCCCGCACGTGATATGTGGGATACGTTTTGGTTGAAGCCAGAAAACTCACGAAAACTTTTGAGAACTCACACATCTCCGGTACAGGTTCGCTATGCAGAAGCACACACACCACCTATTCGTATTATCGTTCCTGGAAAAGTATTTCGACATGAAGCGACTGACGCAACGCACGAAGCTCAGTTCTACCAGCTCGAAGGCTTGATGATTGAAGAAGATGTGTCACTCGCAAACCTCAAATATGTGCTCGAATATTATTTTGAAAAACTATTTGGATCAAAGACATCTATTCGTTTTCGTCCAAGTTACTTTCCGTTTGTTGAGCCAGGTGTAGAGATCGACATGTCTTGCTTTAAATGCGCAGGAAAAGGGTGTTCAACCTGTAAGACAACAGGATGGATAGAAATCATGGGTGCAGGAATGGTTCATCCAAAAGTACTCGCGTCTATGGGTATTGATTCTCAGAAGTACAAAGGATTTGCATTTGGTGGAGGAATCGATAGATTTGCTATGCTCAAATATGGTATAGAAGATGTCCGGATGCTCTATCAAGGCGACTTAAGACTTATCAACCAATTTTAATATGAAGATTTCTTACAACTGGTTATCTTCATATTTTGATTCACCTCTTCCGCAACCAACAGAAGTCGGCAGTCTTTTGACAAATCATGCATTCGAAATCGAATCTATTGAACAGTTTGAAAAAGATTTTGTACTTGATATAAAAGTACTCCCTGATCGCGCTCATGATTGTCTATCACATCTCGGTATTGCAAAAGAAGTGTCAGCACTTTCTCGTATTCCGCTGAAAAATGAATTTTTAGTATCTAAAACACTCTCAGTACCAGAATCAAACATATTTCGTGTTGAAGTTACAAACTCGAAAGCATGTCCACGATTTTCAGCACTTGTTATTGAACATGTAGAAGTGCGTGAAAGTCCAGTATGGCTCCAAGACAGGATACGGGCGATAGGGCAGAGACCTATAAACAATATCGTCGATGCGACAAACTATGTGATGTTTGCAACCGGTCAACCGCTTCATGCATACGATCTTGAACTACTTACAAAAACTGAAGGAGGATACAAAATTCTTGTTCGTAATGCAAGTGACGGCGAGACACTCACTGCACTTGATAATAAAATGTATACGCTTTCAAATGACACACTCGTCATTGCAGATGGAAATACTGACACTCCACTCGGTATCGCTGGTGTAAAAGGTGGTAAAGCAAGTGAAATAACCTCGAAGACAAAGCATATTGTTCTTGAAGCTGCGAATTTCGAACCAATCCAAGTGCGGAAAACAGCAAAACGGTTAGGGCAGAGAACCGATGCGAGTGTGAGATTTGAAAATGCGATTACGCCAGAGCTCACAGAGCATGCACTTGCTACAATTACAGATCTGATTATGGATATAGCGAAAACAGATAGTATTCAAGTTGAAGGTTTCTGTGATGTGTACCCTAGGAAACAAAATCCATACACAGTCGGTGTTTCGGTATTAGAGGTTCAAAAAACTCTTGGAATCGACATATCAAAAAGTGAGATTGAGAATATTTTGAATCAAAGAAAGTTTGATTGGAAAGAAGTAACCCCACAAGACGAGATAGTGAAACAACTCACTGTGTATATAGATGCCCCCTATAAGATAGGCGCGAGTGTAAGCTTTGATGCTCCTCACATGTTCGACTGTTCCTCATTTGTTTCCTATATATGCACACAAGTAGGTCATTCTATCCCAAGAATGTCGGTAGATCAGTTCGTTTTTGGAAACCTGGTCCAAGCTCATGAATTACAAATTGGTGATCTTGTATTTTCAAATTCAGGCGAAGGTACTATCCATACAGAGAGTGTTGAGTGGATGAAGGGAACGCTCGTGAGTGAAGGTGTAGATCATGTCGGAATGTATGCAGGTGACGGATTTGTAGTTCATGCTACGAGAAAAAAAGGATCTGTGACTCGTGAGAAGGTTTCAGAGAGCGAGTCATTCAAACGTATTGTTGGATATCGCCGAGTATTGAGTGACGAACAGAGATACGTGGTCACAGTCCCAAGCGAGAGACTCGATCTACGTATGAAGGAAGATATTATCGAAGAAATCGGGAGAACATATGGGTACCAAACACTCCAAGCCAAACCCATCACTGTGTCACAAGAAAAAGTCATAAACCCAAACAGTGTTGAATACGGAAATATCATACGAAATGTGTGTATTGAACATGGGTTTTCAGAAATATATTCATACGCATTTAGAAATACTGGAAAGGTTGAACTCATGAACCCAGTTGCACAAGATAAATCATTTCTCCGTGCGTCACTCTCTGATGCACTCACTGTCATTCTTGATCAAAACAAAAAAAATAGTGACGTGTTGGGACTTACTGATATATGTATATTTGAAATAGGAACAGTGTTTTCTGACACAGAGGAACATATTTCGTGTGCATATGCAGTATCCAATATAAAACATGCAGAAACGATTCAACAAAAAATTCATGACGCTGTCGGTTTGGGTTTCAATTGGGTCCAACAAGGGAATGTATTTGAAACAAATATCGAAGCGGGAATCGTACAGCTACAGAGCCCTGAAAAAAATTATGTATACAGTGATACTAGATCATATGCATACAAACCGTTCTCCCTCTATCCAGTGATTGTTCGTGATATGGCAGTGTTTATCCCTGAAGGGAAGCAGGGTGCTCTCGTCGTAGATACCGTACAGAGTGTTGCTGGAGATTTACTGGTTCGTACACGATTATTTGATACATTTACAAAAGAGTTTCCTGAAGGAAGAAAAACCTCATATGGATATCGGTTTGTTTTTCAATCAAAAGAAAAAACGCTTACTGACGAAGAGGTGAATGCGATCATCACAAAAGCAAGTCAAATATTACACACAATAGAAGGCGTAACAGTGCGTTAAAATAAAATATATGAAATACCCAGTACCATATTTTTCACAATTTGATGATGTCGTTCGAGATGATTGGAAACCACGAGCATGCAGTATCGTGTGTGTCGCTATGGTACTCAACTATTTTCCCTCTGAGACGAAGCCTCGACCAAGTATCGATGAGCTTATCGATGAAGGTGTGCAAATTATGGGTTTTACTAACCTTGGGTGGTCACAAGAAGCAATTACATTCTTATTTCATAATCACGGATTACTCGCATATCGCGAAGAATTCCGTTCAATCGATGTGGATACAAAAACAGGAATATTTACCCAAAGCCGGCACGCAGAACGTCTCATGCAGAAGGGGATTCAAAGAATCGCTGATCATCTCACCGTTGGCGGACTTGTTATGGCGTCCACGTTTCGTGATTGGGACCCGAAGAAGTCACTCCATGCAGTACTTTTGATCGGGGTTGAACGTGAGGGAGGTAAGATTACAGGATTCTATTTTCATGATCCAGATACTGAACAAGAGCGCAGAAATGACAAATTCATACCTATTGACGAATTCATTAAAAATTGGAGAAAAATGGCTATATTTATAGAGAAACTGGAGGTATAAAAGCTTCCATTTTCGACTCAAAATTGGTATACTGGAACTCAACTATTTATGGCAAAAACTCCTGAAGAAAAAAAGAAAAAATCATCATACGGTGCTGATGATATCCAAGTGCTCGAGGGACTCGACCCTGTGCGAAAGCGACCTGGTATGTATATCGGTACGACCGGTCCTGACGGACTTCACCACCTGATTTGGGAAATCTTCGACAACTCACGCGACGAAGCGATGGGTGGTTTTGCAAATGATATCGAAGTCGCACTACTTCCAGACAGTACTATCCGCGTCGTAGACAATGGCCGAGGTATTCCAGTTGATGTGCACAAACAGACAAAAGTGTCTGCACTTGAAACAATCATGACTACGCTTCATGCGGGAGGAAAGTTTGGTGGTGAAGGATACAAGGTATCGGGAGGACTACACGGAGTAGGAGCATCCGTGGTAAATGCGCTATCGAAGTACACGCGTGCAGAAGTACGACGCGATGGAGGACACTATATGCAGGAATACAGTCAAGGAAAGAAAAAAGCTGCAGTAAAAAAACTTGGAAATTCTGACAAAAACGGAACCGTCATTACCTTTAGACCCGATGAAACTATTTTTCCCGATATCAATTACGATTTTGACCGTGTCGTAAACCATCTCCGTCAGCAGGCTTACCTTGTAAAAGGACTTCGCATCACCGTCATCAATGCACAAGACTACAAAGGCAAGATAGATGACAGTAAATCATTCTACCTCCGTGAACTCGGTCTTGACGTGCCGTCTATGACTTTCTATTTTGAAGGAGGTCTGCTTTCACTCGTGCAGTTTTACAACAAAACTCAGAAACCGATTCACAAAAATATTTTCTATATTGAAAAGAAAACAAACGAATACGAATCAGTAGAACTTTCGTTGCAGTATGTAGATGACATATCATCTCGTATCGTACCGTTTGCAAACAACATCTATAACTCTGAAGGAGGAACTCATGTCACAGGTTTCAAAACTGCGCTTACCCGTACTATCAACGCATATGCTCGAAAGGGAGGTCTCGTAAAAGAAAACGACGACAACTTTACTGGGGACGATGTGCTCGAAGGTCTCACTGCTGTGATTTCTGTAAAGATTCAAGAAATTCAATTTGAAGGACAAACAAAGTCAAAGCTTGGAACTGTAGAAGCTCGTAGTATGGTTGAAACTGTCTTTGGTGATGCGTTCTCTACGTTTCTTGAAGAGAATCCAGATGATGCTCGAGCAATCGTAAACAAAGTCATGCTCGCACTACGTGCGCGTAAGGCTGCAAAGGCTGCAAAAGACTCAGTACTCAGAAAAGGAGCACTCGAAGGTATGACACTACCAGGAAAGCTCGCAGACTGTCAGTCAAAGTCTGCAGAAGAATCTGAAGTGTTTATCGTAGAGGGAGATTCTGCGGGAGGTACTGCAAAAATGGGTCGTGAAAGACGTATCCAAGCAGTATTGCCACTACGAGGAAAGATCTTGAACATCGAACGAGCTCGACTTGATCGTATGCTTGGTTCTGAGCAGATTAAAAACTTTGTCGTAGCACTCGGTACTTCTATTGGAGATACATTTGATATTACTAAACTTCGCTATCACAAAGTTATCATCGCTACGGACGCGGACGTCGACGGAGCACACATCCGCACACTACTTCTTACACTTATTTATCGATACTTCCGACCACTCATTGATGCCGGACATATCTATATCGCACAACCACCGCTCTATAAAATCAAAAAAGGAAAAGAAGTCTTTTATGCGTACACAGATGAAGAGAAAACAAATATCATTGGAAAGGGTGTAAACCTCGAAGAGATTGTCGAAGTTGAAGGTGCTGAAGGGGATATGGCGACTGATGAGGAAACAGAAGAAAAAGAAACAAAAGCAAAAACGCCAAAAATCTCTATCCAGCGCTACAAGGGATTGGGAGAAATGAACTCAGATGAGCTGTGGGAAACTACTATGGACCCTGCACGACGCATCTTGAAACAAGTTGCCGTAGAAGATGCCCAAGCTGCGGACAAAGTATTCGATGTTCTCATGGGAACTGACGTTCCATCTCGAAAGTCATTCATCCAGTCGAATGCCAAAATGGCTAATCTCGATATTTAAATAAAATTTTTTAAAAAACCGCTTATTTAAGCGGTTTTTTTAATTTATGAACTGTATTTTTTTATTGCTTTTTATATTCAAAATTAATTTGAAATGTAGTAATAATTTGCCAAACTATACAAAGGATACAAATAACAAAATATGTTCTTGTAGTGGGGTCAGTACCTATCGCAGTACCACTGAGCGTCCAATTAAGATTTAAATCTAAAGACACTAGGAGCATAATAACTGATAGTATAACGGAACTTACAAGATGCTTTACTGGCGTGTATTTTTTTAAAATTGTGTAAGAAAATATCCACGAACCAATAAAAGTTGCAAAAAACACAGTACCGTAGACAGTAAAAATAGATAGTAAAGCTAATTTCAAAAACAGATATACAATGATAAACCAAAGGATGAGTAGAGTAATCAATTTTTTAAACATCCATACTTTAGAAGTATTCTGTTGAATACTATTAATTAAAAAAATTGCAAAGAAACTATAAACATATCCGATGATAAATACTGCTGACTCAGTTAATTCATATTTTAAAAGAAACAAAATTATTCCTGATAAAACAAAATAAAATAATGAATAAAACAAGGTAATATTTAATTGTTTAGACATACGGTTCGACTAGTTTTTATTAATTATTTCATCTTGAACCTTTGCCACAAAATCGTCTACCTTCATGCTACCTAGCTGACCTACATCACGAGATTCGACACCGACTGAGGCCGCTTCGATTTCTTTGTCTCCAATAACGAGCCAGTAGGGAACTTTATTGTTCTTAGCTTCACGCACCTTGGTTCCTAGGTTTGCATCCGCATCATCAAATTCTACGCGTATTCCTGACACCTTGAGTATATTGAATACTTTTTCTGCATAGTCATTGTGCGTATCACGAACCGGTATAACTACCACTTGCACAGGTGCAATCCAGAGAGGAAATACTCCTGCATAGTGCTCAATCAAGATACCCATAAACCTGTCTGGTGAACCAATGATTGCGCGGTGGACCATCACTGGAGTTTTCTCCTTACCATCTTTATCTGTGTATGTGAGTTCAAAGCGCTTCGGCATGATGAAATCAAGTTGTATAGTAGATATCTGCCACTCACGTCCGAGTGAATCTTTTGTAATAATATCCATCTTCGGTCCGTAAATCGCAGCTTCTCCAGGAGCTTTTTCGTATTCGATTTTGTTGTCATTCAAAATATTTTCTAGAAGTTTCTGTGATTGTTCCCATACTTCTGGCTCACCAAGATACTTCTCAGGTTTTTCAGGGTCCCAGAGTGATAGTCTGACTTTGTAGTCCATTCGGTATGTCTTGAGCGCCTTCTTCACCACCTCAAGAATGTTTTCAAATTCACTTTGTATTTGATCTTCTCGGCAGAAAGAGTGACCGTCGTCCTGGCAGAAACAGCGAAGCCGAGTGAGTCCACTCAACTCTCCTGGTCTTTCGTCACGATAGAGGTTTGCAAAATCTGCATATCGGATAGGGAGGTCACGATAGCTTCTCGGACGAGATGCATAGATCTGCGTATGTTGTGGACAGTTCATTGGTTTCAAGAAGAAATCCTCGTCACTGTATTGTGATCTCACCGTGAGCATGTCTTCTTTGTACTTGTCGTAGTGACCAGATACTTTAAAAAGCTCTGCTTTATTGAAGTTTGGTGTATGTACTTCTCCAAAACCAAGTTCAGCGTTGAGTTCTCGTGAAAAGTTGATGATTGAGTTTCGGATGATGTTTCCTTTTGGGGTAAACATAGGCATACCTGCACCAATAAGATCTGAAAACACCAGAAGGTCTTGTTCTTTTGCAATCTTTCTATGGTCTCGTTTTCGTGCTTCTTCGCGCTGTTCAATGTATGCATCCAATTCTTCTTTTGTATCAAATGCGAGTCCATAGATACGAGTAAGCATAGGATTCTTCTCATCTCCTCGCCAATACGCTCCAGCTATTCTGTCGAGCTTAAACGAATCTGGTGCAATGTCAGTCGCAGGGTGTTCTGTATGTCCTCCACGACAGAGGTCAGTAAATCCGCCACATGTATACGATGTGATTTTCTCACCACGCTCCGAAATCTCCTCGATGAGTTCTGTTTTGTATTCGTTCTTAAAGAAGGTGAGTGCATCTTCTTTGCTAAGTACTTTTTGTTGCCACTCAGTCCACTTGGGAAGTCGCTTACGCATCGTGTCCTCAATCTTCTTGAGATCTGATTCAGTAACTTTTTCATCACCGAAATCGATATCATAGTAAAAGCCATTATCGACTGCAGGTCCGAGGGTGAGTTTTACCTTATCGAATTTGTAGATTTCTCCGACTGCTGCAGCGAGTAAGTGGGCGAGCGTGTGGCGTTTGTGCTCTAGGGTTTCAGTGTTTGTCATCCCTCAATACTACCACCGCGTATATTTTTTCCAAAACAAAGCCCGACCTTTTAAGGTCGGGGGACTGAGAGAGACTCCAGGAGATACTGTGGGGTGGGCTCGAACATAGTATCCATCGCCACAACCTTTTCGAGCTGGACTCCGTGGACATTGCGGCGCCAGGCATCCGAGGGATCAGGTCGAAACTCAATGACTTCCACGATATACCCATTCGCTTCCGCAAATGCACGATACCGATCGAACTCAATGACACGAATGCTGGTGTTGTCCACCACTACTCGTTCCACACTCTGCTCTATGCTCTTGCAGAAGCAGGTGAAGGTCAGATCGTGGAACTTAGCGAGTCGAGAAACGTCGCGCTTGTACACACCGTCGATGGTGAACCAGTGGTCAGTCGAGTGGATAACCCCACCATTCTCAACCAGACGCTTTGCGTAGGTCGACTTTCCCGACCCTGGAACACCGCGGAGAATGAAGCAGACCTTCATAAGTACTCCACTGAAAGAAGGTATTGAAAAGAAATCTGACAGTATTATATCATATATATAAAAAAATGCAAGCTACTCAAGCATCTTAGCTTTTTCTGCAATGAGACTCAGTTCTCCATTTCGTTTTGATACTTTTGCAGACAGAACGACACAGGTATCAGGAAGAAACACTTCTTTAAACTGAGCAAACGTACGAGGAAACACTACAGCCTCCATGGTACCCGTGAGGTCAGTAATTTTGATAAATAGCATACGCTCATTGTTTTTTGTTGTGACTTCTCGTACGTCTTCGATGAGACCACCGAGCACCACTTCTTGCCCTTGTTTCGATTTCTCTATGAGCTTTGCAATGTTTATGTCACGCTTTTCGAGCTTCTCACGATACTTGTCGAGCGGGTGACCTGAAATATAGAGTCCGAGCAATTCTTTTTCCCACATAAGTTTGTCACCTTGAGTTGCTGGTTCGCTTTCCACCAACCGTAATTGTGGAATACTGTGTGTGTCAGACATAAGTCCAAAGAGTGAATCTTGATTATCAGGTCCTTTCGATTGTTCTTTATTGTATCCGAGGAGTGTCTCTAGGTTTGTAAGCATACTTCCACGTTCACCGAGTTCATCGAGCGCACCTGTTTTAATCAGAGCTTCGAGAGATTTTTTGTTGAGATTGCGATCTTTGATTCTGTTGAGAAAATCGGCAAGAGAAGTAAACTTTCCTCCACTTTTTCTTTCAGCGATAATACTGTTTCCGATACCTTCACCAAAATTTTTAATAGTTGTGAGTCCGAATCGGATTTGATCAGGCTGACCATCCGCTTTTACTACAGTAAATCCTTGGAAACTATCGTTGATAGACGGAGGAAGCACTGCAATACCGATACGCTTACACTCAGCGATTGTTGTACCGATACTTTCGACATCTCCAGAGTCAGCAGTGAGTACCGCAGACATATAAATAGCAGGAAAGTTTGCTTTCATGTATGACGTTTGATACGCCACTCGTCCATAACTCGCTGCATGCGCTTTGTTGAACCCGTATGCTTGGAAAGGTTCAAATAGTTTCCAGAGTGTCTCACCAAATTCTTTTGTTTGACCATGCGCTACAACACCGTCAACAAATTTACTATGTTGCGCTGCCATTTCTGCTGGGATTTTCTTTCCGACGGCTTTTCGGAATTTGTCTGCTTCTAGCCAAGAATATCCGGCGAGATGAATCGCACAAAACAGGAGGTCGTCTTGGTATACGATAAGTCCGTACGATTCTTTTAAGAAACTTTCCATTCGCTTATCCATATACTTTACGAGTTTCGGGTTGTTCTTTCGTTTGATGTAATCAGGGATCACTTCCATCGGTCCTGGACGATAGAGTGCCACCATCGCATTGATGTCATATATGCTCGTCGGTTTCAAATCCATAAGAAACCTTGTCATCCCAGAGCCGTTGAGCTGAAAAAGTCCTACCGTTTCTCCTCGAGACAGCATGGCAAATGTTTTCTTATCGTCGAGAGGAATCGTATCGATATCGATTGTGATACTCTCAAGTTTTTCTACAAGATTTACTGCGTCTGCAAGAATCGCAAGGTTTTTAATACCCAAAAAATCAAACTTGAGAAGTCCCGCATCTTCTACCGCATGCATATCAAACTGTGTAATGATTTTCCCTTCACCTTTCGGATCAAATTGGAGGGGAATGTATTCGGTAAGTTTTTTAGGAGAAATAACCACACCTGCTGCATGCACCGAGATGTGCCGAGCACAGCCTTCGATTTTCCTAGCCATGTCGATGATTTCTTTTACATCGTGCTCACGCTCATACATTTCTTTGAGCTCTGGCACCAAACCAAATGCACGGTCAATCGTCATCGCAAATCCTTGGGATCCCATCGGTATCATTTTTGAAATCCTGTCACCCAGCGCATACGGATAGCCGAGTGCTCGCGCAACATCTCGCACGGCACCGCGCGCCATCATGGTTCCAAAGGTTCCTATCTGTGCGACATTGTCTGCCCCATATTTTTTTACAGCGTACGCTATCATCTCATCGCGTCTGTTGTCGGCGATATCCATGTCGATGTCCGGCGCTGAAGGTCTTTCTGGGTTTAGAAAGCGCTCAAAGGGGAGCTTGTACAGCATCGGGTCTACGGTCGTGATATAGGTAAGGTACGAAACCATAGATCCCGCCGCAGAACCTCTCGTAGTACTAAATATTTTTTCACTGCGCGCGTGTCGAAGCAGGTCAGACACCACCAGGAAGTAGGGTGAGTATCCTTTCTTCTTAATAACTTCGAGTTCGTATTCAACACGTTCGAGAATCTCCGGTGTTTCGACAAGATTTCTTGTCTGTATACCGTCATAAGCAACACGACGAAGTTCTTCATCATACCCAAGTCCGCTTTCTACTTTGTAATCAGGAAATACCCATGAACCAAAGGTGAGATGAAGGTTGCATTTACCCACAATTTTTTGAGTATTTTCGAGTGCTTCAGGTGTATCTATAAACAATGCGTTTGCTTTTTCTTGTGAAATAAATGAAAAGTCTTCCTCAGTATCGTCAAAACCACCACGATTTCCTTCTCCATTACTGTTTTGGATTGAGATAAGCGTTTCACGAGCCCGTCTATCTTCAGGTTTTAGATAATATGTGTCATGTGCTGCTACGATTTCAATATTTTCAGTACGAGCCAGTACAATGAGCTTCTGCATAAGTTCTTCGTGTCCGTCGATTTCAGGATGGTGAGTTATCTCTATATAAAAATCTTCACCAAACACTTTCTTGTACCACCGTGCGATTTCGATTGCTCGTTCTTCGTCGCTTCCTTTGAGTGCAATCGCAATCTCACCAGAAAATGATGGGGATATACAAACAATTCCGTATTTATTTTTTTCTAGGATTTCCTTATCGATTCTCGGTTTGTAATAAAACCCGTCGAGATATGCACGAGTAACGAGTTCAATAAGATTTTTGTACCCATCCTCATCTTTTGCAAGGAGTACGAGTCGAGAGCGGGCACTATCTACTCCTGCTTGCTTGTCGGTACGTGACCGGAGTGCCATGTATGCATCGACACCGATAATCGGTTTGATTTCTTGTTTCTCACATTCCTTGAAAAAATCGATTGCACCATACAGATTTCCATTGTCAGTAAGTGCAAGCGCTTTCATGCCATCTGCCTTCGCAGCTTTGACAAGCTCAGGAATTTTGGGAAGTGCGTTTAAAAGGCTGTAGTGGCTGTGTGTATGGAGATGAGTAAACGCTTTCATGCCGATAGTATACTATTTGAGCAGTGATTATCCCACATTGCGATGATACACACTTCGTTGCATGAATAGCTCAGTGTCGTATCATGGATATATGAAACTTTTTAAACATAACTTACAGAAAGGGTTTACATTAACCGAGCTCATGACCGTGATGCTTATTATCACTATGCTTTCTCTTGTGGTTGTTGCGAGTGTACAAACTGCACGGTCACGATCGCGAGATTCACAAGTCAGGTCTGACAAACAGCGCATCGTGCTTGCGCTCGTAAAAGCACGAGAGAAAAATACAAACTACGCATATCCATCGACCACAGGATGGGTGTGTCTAAAAGCTTCTGGGTCAACATGTTATAAAACTTTGTATAGCGGAGATACTCCAGTATTCGACTCAATTAAAGTTTTTTTTCCAGGACAGAGCGTTCCGTCTACTCCAGCACAAAGTGATACCTATTTTTTTGACTCGTATTTATATAATTCCAATGTAACTCCACCATCTGGAACAGTCGCAGGTGCATACCTATGGTGGTATCAAGAAAAGCCGATTCCGCAGTCAGAATGTAACGGAGTATTAGGTTCAAATAATCAGGAAGTTGATGTGTACTATTGTTATGAATTGTTACCGAGGTAACCAAAAAATATTTTTGAATACAAAAATATTTTAATGGGCAAGTATCTGTTTTTGTCTATATTTCGAGAGAAGAAACTATTATGACTATAAAATATATTGTGGGTATTGATGAGGCAGGACGGGGTCCGCTCGCTGGTCCAATGGCGGTAGGAATAGTTTTTATGAAAAAAGATGCAAAGCTCGATACACAAGGTATTCGTGATTCTAAAAAGTTGAGTGAAAAAAAGAGAGATGAATGGTTTGAAAAAATAAAAGTATGGAATAGTGATCAAGCACTCCAGTATACTGTAGTACTTACCTCACCATCTGACATTGATACGCATGGATTATCGTGGGCTCTTGCGTATTCGATAAAAAATGGATTAAAAGACCTGCAAGTCGAACCAAAAAACACTCACATATATTTAGATGGAGGGCTTCGAGCACCAGATGAGTTTAAAAATCAAGAAACGATTATAAAAGGAGATGAAAAGATTCCTGCCATCTCTCTTGCCTCAATCGCTGCAAAAGTGACCCGAGATATATATATGAAAAAAGTCGCACACAAGTATCCAGAATACGGATTCGAAATTCATAAGGGGTATGGCACCAAGCTACACCGGGATTCCATACAAAAACACGGAATCAGTCCGATTCACAGAAAATCCTTCTTAAAACTACTATTGAGTCAGAGTCTTGATAAATCTATACAATAGGCTATACTAGTTTCACTATGGTAGTACGAATGCGCCACACCCGATCGCACACGAGAAATCGTCGATCACATCACGCCCTCTCAAACCCAGCACTTACTCAAGATGCTGAGGGTCTTAAGCATTTGAAGCATCACATGAACCCTACGACCGGTAAGTATAAAGGCCGGGTAGTCATGGATATGATTGCAAAGAATGCAAAAAAGACTGCAAAGAAGCAGGAGAAAAAGGGGTAGGTTTCAATTACTATAAGTATTTATCGTTCTTTCATATATGGCAAATCGGCACCTTGCACGGTCTGTTGTCCTCCAAACACTGTTCGAATGGGACTTCAGTAAAAAATCAGATGATGTAGCAGACTCAGTACTTTTGCGTAATACGCATGAGTTTGCTCCTGGTATGACGGATACTTCTTTTATGTCAGAACTTCTTTCAGGAGTTCTTACGAAAAAAAATGATCTGGACACTATCATCAAGAAAGCTGCACCAGACTGGCCAATCGAAAAGATATCTACTATAGATAGAAATATTTTGCGTGTAGGTCTCTACGAGCTTTTATTTGCAGATCACGGTGAAGTGCCACCAAAGGTAGCAATCAACGAAGCGATTGAGCTCGCAAAGTCGTTTGGAGGAGATACATCTGGAAAATTTGTAAACGGGGTACTCGGTGCTGTGTATAAAGAGATGGGTGAACCCGGTAAAAACGATGCAGGAACCAAGAAGAAAAATCCTCGCGATATTCCTGATGACCAGGCTCCTATCGAGGATCTTGGTGGCGCGATTGTGTACGCTGTAGAAGCAGGAGACCTCTATCTTGCATTTGTGCATGACGTGTTTGGACACTGGACCCTTTCCAAGGGTCACCTTGTTGCAGGGGTAGATATCCAACAGGAGGTAGGACGTGTCGTAACAGAAGAGCTCGGTATTGAAGTAAAAGCAACCGAAAAAATCGGTGACAATCAGTACATTGCGTATGATCCAGAAAAAGGAAAGATTCGAAAGAGAGTAACCTACTACCTTGCGGAAACTTCATTTCAAGAACTCAAACTAAAAAGCAGTGGCGGGCTTACCGACGCACGTTGGTTTAAAGTTGATGATATTGCAGATCTCAATTTTTACGACGACATTCTTCCACTTGTTACAAAAGGAATTACTATGCTTCAATCAGTAGTCAATCAATAATCTATTAATTTTTAATGTATGGCAGCAGATTTTAAAGAATTAGAAAAGAAAATTCGAACTGATTTCAATAATAAAGATTTGCTCACTCAAGCGTTTGTTCATCGATCGTATTTAAATGAAAATAAAGAGTTCCCGATTGGGCATAACGAACGTCTCGAATTCTTAGGAGATGCAGTACTTGAGCTTGTTATTACCGATTCTTTGTACTCGAAGTATCCAGATAAAACCGAAGGCGAACTCACGAGTTTGAGATCCGCACTTGTAAATGCAAATACATTGTTTGAAGTAGGGCAGAATCTTGGTATTAACGAGTACCTGTACCTCTCTCGTGGTGAAGCAAAGGATATGGGGCGAGCTCGACAATATATCCTAGCAAATACTATGGAATCACTGATCGGAGCTATCTACATTGATCAAGGGTACGATAAGGCGAAAGACTTTATACATGATCACATCTCACCACTTATTGATAAGATTATGGAAGATGGATCGTGGATAGATTCCAAAAGTTTATTTCAAGAAAAAGCTCAAGAGCATGACAGCGCGACTCCTGCTTACAAAACAATTAAGGAAGCGGGACCCGATCACGACAAGCACTTTACCGTCGGTGTGTATTTAAAGAACGAACTTATCGCACAGGGTGAAGGTGATTCAAAACAAGATGCAGAACAAATGGCCGCTCAAAATGCACTCGTAAGTCGTGGATGGTCAAATGAATAATTAAAGAAATAAAAAATGCGAGCATGGGTAGCTCGCATTTTTTTAGGAAAGTATTGTCACACTTTCCATACCAAATCCAGTTTTTTTCTGGGAGTGCGCTATAAGTGACTCAAGTTCGGTTGTTAGGGAATCGATGGCATCCCGTACCTTTTTTGTTTCACCAAGTGTACTCACTACATAGCACGGCATTCCGTTGGACAATGTTCCAACATCAAACCAGACTATGCAACCAGATGCATGTTGCACTAACTGAATCCAAAACTCCATGAGTTCTTCTTCAATTATTGCTAAATACATCACACTGTTCTCAGACTGTACCGACACCACATGTTCCTGCGGACTTCCCATACTGTATTGCATGGTAGCCTCGGGTATTGGTGTGAAATGTCGCTCCTCATACATTCTCAGTCGAGTTATGAAGAATGTCAACAAACATACACATAATAAGTAATAGAGTAATGGTATAATTGTAGTTATGTATCTGAAATCAATTGAGATTATGGGCTTCAAGTCTTTTGCAAAAAAAAGCGTACTTGAATTCAATCACCCTATTTCGTCTATCGTTGGGCCAAACGGATCAGGAAAATCAAATGCAGCAGAAGCATTTCGTTTTGTATTGGGTGAGCAATCACTGAAATCGATGCGTGGAAAAAAGGGGGAAGACTTGATTTTTAACGGTGCAGGGGATAGCGCGCGTGCAAATCGAGCAAGTGTAAAAGTCGTGTTTGATAACTCACGCAAATTTCTCAATGTAGATTTTGATGAAGTGAGTATCGAGCGTACCGTGCATCGCGACGGAGTCAACGAATACGCGATCAATGGAACCCAAGTAAGACTCAAGGATATTATAGAACTTCTTGCCTCTGCGCACATCGGTGCATCAGGGCATCATATTATTTCACAAGGAGAAGCAGATAGAATCTTGAATAGTAATATGCGAGAACGGAGAACTATGATTGAGGATGCTCTTGGACTTAAGGTGTATCAATACAAACGTCAAGAGAGTGAGCGCAAACTTGATAAGACCAATGAAAACATCAATAGTGTTGAATCACTCCGAAAAGAAATAGCGCCACACCTTCGGTTTCTTAAAAAACAAGTAGAAAAAATAGAAAAAGCTGCAGAATTAAAGGTAGAACTTGTAACAATCGCAAAAGAATATTTAAAACGGGAAAGTCTATATATTCATCTAACAAAAACTGAAATAACAGGACGGATTGCACCACTTGAAGAAAAGAAAAAAATACTTGATGGAGAACTGAGTGACGCACGACGAATACTCGAAGAAGTAAAAGATAAAGATGAAAAAAGTCAGGAAGTAATTGACATTGAAAAAAACATTCATGATGCACGAACTACTCGAGATGCGCTACTTCAAGATTTAGGCCAGGTGCAGGGCAGTATAGGTGTAGAAGAGCGAATACTTCGTAAACAGAAAGAAATTGCGGAAACGGATGCAGGTAAAACTGTGCTTCTCCGTGATGTCGAAAGTTTTAGTGATGGAATCAAATCAAAGATTTCTGAGATTGAGCATTCAGAGGATATTGTTTCCATCAAGACAGTATTGAATGATATTAAAAACTCATGTATTACTTTTATTGGAAATCACCGAGAAAAAGCAGACGATTCTATTATCCGCGAATCAGAAACAGTACTCCAAGACCTCGCACATAAGAAAAACCAACTTGAGCAAAGTTTGAGTGGTGCTCGATTAGAGGAAGAAAGGCTCAATGCTGTATACCGTGAACTCAAAAATGCAATTGAGCGAGAAAAGGATAGTAGCCGTGACGCAGAAAAGACGCTGTTTCGTATCATGGCAGAAGAAAATACGGTTATCGGTGAATTACAGACGCTTAAGGGAAGACTCGATATGCTTACAGCGATAGAGCAAGATTTTCACCGTGAACGCGAAGAGTGCGCAATGCTCGGAGGAAGAGAAGTGCTTGATTATGAGAGTTTTGATGCACAGGGCCATGAAGAAAGATTTACTCAGGAAGAAAGAAGAAGAACTTTAGAAAAAATCAAAATTCGCTTGGAAGACTCAGGGCTTTCAGGAATTGGAGAAACAATGAAAGAGTACCAAGAAACCTCTGAGCGCGATGCGTTTCTTACTCGTGAACTTGAAGATTTACTAAAATCAGCAGAGTCACTCCGGACACTTATCACCGATCTTGGTCTCAAACTCGATACAGAGTTTAAAGAAGGTGTCTCAAAAATCAATACACAATTTCAAGAATATTTTTCACTGATGTTCGGCGGTGGTACTGCACACTTGTCAGTGGTGAAAGAAAAAAAGCGTATGCGAAAAGATACTGATATAGAGCTAGACTCCGATGCAATTCCGGATATGGACGATGAAGACAGTTCCGAAGGTATCGAAATCGATATCTCACTTCCACGAAAGAAAATCAAAGGCCTTACTATGCTTTCAGGAGGAGAGCGAGCACTCACATCGATCGCACTCCTATTTGCAATGTCGCAGGTCAAACCACCTCCCTTTATTATTCTCGACGAAACAGATGCAGCCCTCGATGAAGCAAATTCAAAAAAATACGGCGATATGATCGAGAATCTTTCAAAATATTCTCAGCTTATCTTGATTACACATAACCGTGAAACCATGTCTCGGGCAGGAGTTATTTATGGTGTCACCATGGGCTCTGCAGGGATTTCAAAAATACTTTCGATTCAGTTTGAAGAAGCTGTTGCGGTAGCAAAATAAAAGGTATTCACCCCACGGTAAACCAGGGTTGAATACCTTTTATTGACAAACTAAAACCTTATCGTGTCATCGTAAATCCTGCCCATACACCGAGTAAGCCTCCGACTGCAGTAGTAAGCACGACAAGTACACCCATACTATTGGCACCAAGAAGCGTCGGTATAAAACCACCGAGAAACGATCCAACTATCATACAAACCCATATCACTTTTTTTGTGTCCATATATACAGTATAAGTAAAAAATAAAACCAGCATAGATTTGACTCAATGAGAATTTTTATTGCATACTACCAGTATGAACGAATTGGTGAAAAACAAAGTACACACATTGCGAACAGATAAAGGGGTGACACAAGAGGAGCTAGCAAGTGAAGTCGGTGTCAGCCGACAGACGATTATTGCAATCGAGAAGGGGAACTATACCCCTTCTGTTTTACTTGCGATCAAAATCGGCATTTTTTTTAAGCTACCAGTAGAAAAAATATTTACAATTCATTATGAATAATCATACAAAAGAAATAGCCTTGTCAGTCATATTAGTGGTACTCCTTGTTGTAGTTTTTTTTCCAAAACTTATTTTCATGATGCCAAATGCAATGCATATGGTAATCCTCGCATCACTTGTAGTTGTGTTTGGTTTTTTCTCAAGTCTTATTTTGCATGAAGACGCCCACGATGAACGAGAGGGAGCACACACCATGCTTGCGGGTCGTGCAGGATTTCTAACTGGATCGATACTACTTCTCTGTGGAATCGTGTTTCAAAGTCTAAATCACATGCTTGATCGTTGGCTCGTATTTACACTCGTTGCAATGGTTGTAGCTAAAATTGTAGCTCGTATGTATTCAGACAGAAATAATTAGTGTGTAGTATCCACACAGAGTATGTAAAGCTGTCTTTACATACTCTGTGTTTTTGATATACTCTGTTTATTATCATCAACCACAAAAATGTACATGAATCAAAAATTAATCATAGGAATCATCGCGCTTATTGTGATCGGAGGAGGATTTGGTATCTATGCTTCAAATAATTCCAAATCAGACATAATGAAAAAAGAGGCTATTGTGCAGAAAGAAAAAGAGGTAATGGTAGCAAAAGAAAATATAGCAATGGAACAGGAGAAACAAAAAGAATCTATGATGAATACAGATGCAAGTGTAATGACACCTAAGACAGACATCATGGTAAATAAAGACACAAGTGTAATGGCACCTAAAACTGAAACCATGGTGAACAAAGAAACAAATGTAATGGTACCTAAGACAGACACCATGGTGAAAGTCGGTTCATATGAAAGTTACGACGCTGCAAAGATTGCTCGAGCGTCAGATACGCACAATGTCGTTTTGTTCTTTAGGGCGAGCTGGTGTCCAACTTGTAAAGCGCTAGATGGAGATATCAGGGCTCACCTCCAAGACATCCCTGCAAATCTTACTATTCTCGATGTAAATTATGATAATTCAACTGAACTTAAGAAGAAATATGGAGTAACGTATCAGCATACGTTTGTACAAGTTGATGCTCAAGGAGCCCTCATAAAAAAATGGAGCGGTAGTCAGACACTATCTTCATTGGTTGCTGAACTAAAATAATACATAGTATTACAATGCACAATCACGATAATTATGTATTTAACTATAATCAGATAACTGAACAGATATATATTGGAAACAATCAGTGTTGTCACTTAAAACTCGATGAATTGTTAGTTAAAGAAGGAATTTATACAGATATATCATTAGAAGAAGCTGTAGGCGATAATCCTGTTGGGGCAAAAGCATTCTTGTGGGTTCCTGTTATAAACAATACTGCACCAAACAATGATCAAATAATACTTACTACAAACTTCATCAAAACAAATGTTGATATGGGTAAAAAAGTATATGTGCATTGTCAAAATGGACATGGACGCGCACCAACAATTGTTATTGCGTATCTTATGAGTACAGGAAAAAGCTTCAATGATGCATTTAGTTTGGTAAAGAGCAAAAGACCAGAAATACATCTAGACGTACAGCAGGAAGAATTTCTAAAGTCGATTCAATAACATTATAAAACTAATAAAAACACATACAATTGTATGATCCTTCTCGTTATATCGTTTATCGCTGGAGTACTCACTGTACTTGCACCATGTATTCTCCCTCTCTTGCCGGTCATTGTAGGAGGATCACTTACTGGTGACGGTAAGGATGCTCAGAAAAAGAAAGTACTGACTATTGTCATTTCTCTCGGTCTATCAGTAGTAGCATTTACACTCCTACTTAAGGTGAGCACTCTCTTTATTGCAGTTCCAGAGTATGTGTGGAAATGGATATCGGGAGGAATTATTATTGCTCTGGGCTTAATCACTGTATTTCCATCATTATGGGAAGGACAGTGGCTTGCAAAATTTAGCGCACAATCAAACATCCTTTTAGGTAAAGGAAATCAGAAGAAAAGTTTCTGGGGAGATGTGATCGTAGGCGCAGCTCTCGGGCCAGTATTTTCTACATGTAGCCCAACATACTTTATTGTTCTCGCAACAGTCCTTCCTGTGCAACCGATTGTCGGCATTGTATATCTTCTTGCGTACGCGATAGGTCTCTGCCTCTCACTGTTTGTAGTTGCATTTGTTGGACAAAAGATAATGACCAAACTCAATATTGCTGCAGACCCAAAGGGTTGGGTGAAGCGATCGCTCGGTATACTGTTTTTGATTGTAGGTATTGCCGTTATATCAGGTCTTGATAAAAAACTTCAAACCTCTCTTCTTAATGCAGGGATATTTGATATAACAAAAATTGAACAAAAACTTTTGCAAAGTAATGCGACACAAGAAAAAAGTAGTGCTGTCACACAAGACACTGAAGTAGTTCCTATCGATATACAGAACAACACAGATCAGTTTATACAAGAGACAGAACAGGTAAAAGAAACACAAACACCAACCACTTCAAAAACACCAATCGTAATGCAGGAATTACCAATACCGAAACCCATCATCGCGGTGATACCAGACAAAAACAAATCAACATTTAAAAAAGTACCAGAGCTCAGTACGATCGATGGGTATATAAACACAGAAGGAAAAATCATTACCCTCGAATCACTCCGCGGTAAAGTGGTATTACTCGATATTTGGACCTATAGCTGTATTAATTGTCAGCGAACTCTCCCATACTTAAATGAATGGTATACAAAATATAAAGATCAAGGTTTGGAAATTGTCGGACTTCATACACCAGAGTTCGCATTTGAAAAGCTACAAAAAAATGTAGAAGAAGCAGTGCAGAAATATAACATTCAGTATCCAGTCGTACTCGACAATGATTACTCAACATGGAATGCGCTAGGAAATCAGTTTTGGCCACGAAAGTATCTTGTAGATATTGATGGTTATATTGTATATGATCACATAGGGGAAGGTTCATACAGAGAAACAGAACAAGCTATTCAGAAGGCACTCCGTGAACGAGAAGATCGTAGAAATACAAATATATAAACAAGGTGTTTACATAATCTAATACATATGGATACAACAAAAAAAGAAGCTGCAGTGTTCGGAGGAGGATGTTTTTGGTGTACTGAAGCAGTGTTTAAAATGCTCAAAGGTATATATATGGTTGAACCTGGGTACAGTGGTGGTGAGACTTTAAACCCAACATATGAGCAGGTAAGTCATGGTGATACTGGTCACGCAGAAGTAATCCATCTTGAGTATAATCCAGATGTGATTACCTACAGAGACTTGCTCACTGTGTTCTTTGGATCACATGATCCTACAACCAAGAATCGACAAGGGAATGATGTTGGTACACAGTATCGATCAGTAATTTTCTACACAACTGATGAACAAAAGAAAGTTGCTGAAAACTTTATACATGAATTAAATGACTCACATGCAATGGGTAATACAATCGTAACTGAGCTCTCACCACTGACGAATTACTTTTCTGCAGAGTCGTACCATAAAGATTATTTTGCAGAAAATCCTGGTAATCCGTATTGCGAAGTGATTATCAATCCAAAACTAGAAAAAGTTCAAAAACATTTTGCAGAATTGCTGAACGACACGTCAAAGAGAAACTAATAGTACTGTGTATGAAAGATATATATAGTCTATTGACCAAAAATGAGAAGCTACGATTTGATCGATTCAACACTCCACAAAAAATACAAGATTATCTGGATACACTTCCGATAAATTTTGAGCACAATGGAGAGACGCTACACAGTCCGAGAAGTGTGATGAGGCACGGCACCGCACATTGCTTTGAAGGTGCTTTGTTTGCGTGTGCAGTAGGTATGTATCACGGTTTTGAAGTTGCATTACTTGATCTTGAAGCAGGGTTTGCTGACGATGCTCATGTGGTATGCATTTTCAAACAAAATAAAAAGTGGGGAGCAATAAGTAAAACAAATCATGCCGCACTTACATATCGTGATCCAGTATATGCATCAGTACGAGAATTGGTGATGTCATATTTCCATGAATACTTCCTAAATCGTACTGGTAAAAAAACACTGAGGAGATATGCAGTATTAAAACCAAGTACATTTCAAAAAGATTGGATAACCAGTGACCACAGTCTGTGGTATATAAATAATCTATGTGATAATGCAAAAAAAATAGAAATACTGAATCAAACAGATATAGTATGTTTACGCAAGGCAACACAGATTGAGGTGATCGCTGGAAGTATTGTGCAGTGGAGTGACCCTAAATCTTCGAAGTAAGTCTTGTATATACATCAATCCACTGCTGTGCAATGTGGGATGCAGAAAGCTTTTGTACAAATGTTCTTGCACCGAGACTCAATCGATCTCGTAATTCTTTGTTTGTAATCATGATGCGTATTGCATCTACTACTTCATGTATATCTGTTGGTTCTACGACGATACCGCACTCGTTTGGTGTGTAGTGGGGAAGTGCACCACGACGTGCTACTACTGCAGGAGTGCCACATGCATAGGCTTGCATGAGGGAGAGTGATTGTGTCTCAGCCGAACTCATAATTACAAATACATCTGACGCCTGATACAGTGTGACAAGGCGATTGTTGTCTACAAACCCTTCAAAATGAACTAGTTTTGAAAGTTTATATTTTTCTACTTCTTGTACTAACGTATGTTCAGCACTCCCATGCCCCGTAATATATAGGTGAAGATTTGGGAACTCGTTTTTTAACAGACTAACTGCGCGTATGATTATCTCTATGTGTTTTTCAGGAGACAGTCTACCTGTATACAGAATCATGTGCTCAGGAAAATTGTTTTGTTTTTTGATATTTTCTTTTTCAATCGTATAGGTAAAAGTATCAACTGATACTGGGTTTGGGATCTCAGCACACTCTGCATTAAAACCACAGGCACGCATATCGTCTAAGAGACCAAGATATGGTGCAGAAACAAAGTTGCATTTGTTGTAGTACCACGCATAGTATGTTCTTGAAATTTTTTCTAAATACACGGAAACAAACTTCTCTATCGGTGTATGATTTGTGCCAACAAGAGGAACACGAAGTTTTTTACTGACCAACAATGCTTCAATACCCGTACCAAACGGTGAATGAGTATGAATAATATCTGGCGCAAAGTCTCGCACCTTTGAAAGACTGGTAAGGACGGGGATACTTATCCGTGATTGTCCAGTCGGCGATTTGAATAGGGGAAGAGATGGGATACGGATGATTGTCACCTGCGGGTGTTCAAAAAAAGGAATTTCTTGTGGTCTTTTCTTGTAGTTTTTTTCACTATAATAGGGTGACACACAGAGAATATCGTGACCTTGATTTGCAAGTATTAGTGCCGTCGTACATATGGAGTCAGATATACCACTGATTTCAGGATAAAAGTTGTCAGAATAGATTGCAATTCTCATGAGTAGATTGTACGCGTTTCGATATTACTTAGGTAGTCGTGTACTATACAGATATGAAAGTAAGCCTAGTTATCCCAGCATATAATGAAGAAAAGTACATTGGAGAGTGTCTCCAGTCTGTAATACGAAATGCTCCAGATGTATTCGAAATAATCGTTGTAAACAATGGGAGTACTGATACCACAAAGGAAGTAGTCTCTACATTTGCACGTGTACGCCTGTGCAATGAAAGTAAAAAAGGTATTACATATGCCCGACAAAGAGGGTTTCTGGAAGCAACCGGAGATATCATTGCCTATATCGATGCAGATACACGTATGCCACATGGATGGTTTGAAACGCTCACAACACAATTTACAAATAATCTACACCTTGCATGTTTGAGTGGCCCATATGTCTACTACGATCAAGGTACATTTCAACAATTTCTTGTACAGATATATTGGTATTTAGCGATACCTATATATAGAGTAGTTGGGTTTATGGTAGTTGGAGGAAATTTCGCTATCCGTAGAAAAATTCTAGAAAAAATGAAAGGGTTTGATACGACTATTGCGTTTTATGGTGAAGATACAAATATTGCACGTCGTGCATCTGAATTTGGAAAAGTCCAATTTAGTATAAAATTTTTTATATATACATCAGCGCGAAGATTACATGGTGAAGGTTTTTTGCGTGTAGGGTATGTCTATGTTGTAAATTTTATTTCAGAAGCACTATTTCATAAGCCATACACAACAACATATAAAGACATTCGATAAGTAAAACTTACTTCTTATTCACACCTCCTTATCCACACCTCATTATTCTCTGACATAATTAAGCGGAACACTGGGACACAGTCTTCATATACATTATTCATTACCACTTTTGTATGAACCCATCTGAATCTTCGTTTCGTAAGTACGGTTTGAAAGCACTTGTTGCAGTAACCGGAACACTTGCTGTGATTGCATTTATGAACCAAGGAGATCTCGGCTTTGCACTCAAGAACAA
>Ga0163144_10001406_pt1 | contig 56975 bp, 45 predicted proteins | sample OliLak19BULKMAT1_FD_123175 | JGI IMG/M metagenome (GOLD analysis project Ga0163144, IMG submission 123175) | Freshwater microbial mat bacterial communities from Lake Vanda, McMurdo Dry Valleys, Antarctica - Oligotrophic Lake LV.19.BULKMAT1 | ecosystem: Environmental > Aquatic > Freshwater >...
ACCCAGGACGACGTCCGCGCCGTGCAGCCGGCTAGCCGCCACTTGACGCCAGCCGGCGGACTCGTCCGGCACCAGCAGCACCGGGTGGGTGTCACCGGCGTCCCTGATGGCCGCCACGGCGTCCACGCCCGTCAGCGGGTCCGGCGGGGAGATGATGATGGTGTCGACATCGCGGCCGACGCTGCCCGGATCGAACCGCTCCCAGGCCACCGTACGGATGGCATGACCGCCGAAAGGGCGCAGCGGATCGCGGCCGGAGCCCTGGACGTGAAGCAGCACCGCCATTCGTGGTCCTCTCGTGTCGGCGCATCGGTGAAGGAGACTCTTGCATGTCGTGGCTGTCGCCACATCGGGACAACGGATAGCGCTGCTGTTGGTCAACCCGTTCCGGCCAGGCTGCTGAAGGAGCGGAAGGCCAGCACGACGGCGGGCCCGATGATCGCGATGAAGAGGACCGGCAGGATGCCGAAGATCAGCGGAAAGAGAATCTTGACGGGCACCTGCTGGGCCTTCTCCTCGACCCGTTGCCGCCGCTTGACCCGGATCTCGTCGGCCTGGATCCGAAGGGCCCGGGCGATGGGCACCCCGAAGGCGTCAGCCTGGTTCATCGCCGAGGCGAACGACTTCAGCTCGGCGACGTCGGTTCGTTCGGCGACCGCCCGCAAGGCCTCGGGGCGGCTGGTGCCGATCTGCATCTCCTGCAGCACTCGGGAGAACTCCCGCGCCATAGGTCCCCTGCCGTTGCGGGCTACGTAGGACAGCGCCGCGTCGAAGCTCAGCCCGGCCTCGACGGAGATCGTCAGCAGGTCCAGGGAATCGGGCAGATCGCGCAGGAGGCGATCGGAGCGCGCCGAGGCCATCTGGTAGATGATCATCGTGGGCAGCAGCCAGCCGACGATCGCGCCGACGACCACGAATGCCACAGCACGCAGCAGCCCCGAGTCGGCGACGAACCCGACGATGGCGCCCACGGCGGCCAGGAACACCGCGCCGAGGACCTGCAGGGCGATGACGCGGTCCACATCCCAGGCGGCTGGATTGCCCGCCAGGTCGAGTCGGCGCCGGATCCGGTCGACCTGTCCGTCGGGGGTCAGCCGCCGACCCACAGCGATGACCGCGAGCCGGGACGGTTCCAGCACCCGTTCGGTGAACGAGCGGTCCAGCTCCTCCTCGCGCGCCGTGACCGGCCTGCCGATGGTCTCGATCGCGGCGAGCGAGCGTGCCTCGCGGCCCTGGATGGCAGTGGCAGCCAGGAAGATGCCGACCGCGACGATCGACGCGGCGATCGCCGCGAGGCCGACATAGAGCGCGGTGTCCCCGGAACTCCAGGTCCGCAGCCGTTCGAAGGACACCACGCCCAGCTCGACGACCGGATTGCCGGTGGCCGCGGCGATCACACGTCCACCTTGATCGCCCACCGCAGACCGACCACGCCACCGGCGAACAGCGCCGCGGCCAGGGCCAGCAGCAGCAGGCCCAACGGGTCGGTGACCAGTGGCGAGAGGTACTCGGGCCGGACCAGCAGCAGGTAGACCACGAAGACGACGGGCAGCCCACCGATCACCCAGGCCGAGATCCGGCCCTCCGCCGAGAGCGTGTTCACCTGGCGTCGCAGCCGGGCCCGGTCGCGCATCGTCTCCGCCACGGTGTCCAGCAGCTCGGCGAGGTTCCCGCCCACCTCACGCTGGATCCGGATCGCCATCACGACCCAGCGGAAGTCGTCGCTGTCGACCCGGTCGGCGATCCCTTCCAGCGCGGCCTCGGCGGCCATGCCGAGTCGGGCGTCGACCAACGCGTGGTTGAACTCCGTGCGGATCGGCTCGCGACCCTCCTCGACGACGCTGGTCATCGCCTGCGGCAGCGAGTAGCCGACCCGCAGCGTCGAGGCGAGCAGTCCCAGGGTGTCCGGCAGCACGGCGTGGAAGGCGTTGCGGCGGCGCTGCGCCATCGTGGAGAGGTAGAACCAGGCACCGGCGGCTCCCAGCAGCACTCCGGCCAGCAACGCCAGCGGGTTGCCACTGGACAGCGCCAGCAGCAGCAGCCCCAGCAGCAGTGCGATCGCGACCTGCAGGATCACCCATTCACCTGGACGCAATGGCAGGTTGGCGGCTTCCAGCCGGCGGGCCAGCGGTTCCTCGACGTTGCGGCTGCGCACCACCTGCTCGGCCAGGGCGACCGCGCCACGCGCGAGAGGGTTGTCGCCGAGGCGGGTCGGGGGAGCGGGCGGCCGCGGGGCTCGGGTACGCGGGACCAGGGTGTAGGCCTCCAGGCCGCGCTGCCGCCTGGCCTGCGGGCTGCTGCCCCGACGCGCCAGCCCCCCGATCCCCAGGACGCCGGCGAGCAGGCCGACGAAGGCGCCTACCGCAGCCGCGAGCACCGTCCAGTCGGGCAGCAACGCCGGTGGGTCGGGTGGTGGCGGCGGTGCGGCCACCACCGTCGGTGTGGGCGTCAGCGTCGCACTCGTCGTCGACGGGGTCAGCGTCACGCTGGGCGGTGGCGGGGTGACCGTCGTCAGGCCGGTGTCTTCGGCGAGGTTGCGGAAGGCGTCGGTGATCTGAGCGAGGAACTCGGGTCCCTGGTTGACCTGGTAGATGCTGCCGCCGGTCAGCCGCTCCAGCTCTGCCGGTGGCGCATCACCCTGGTTGACGAAGACGGCCGAGATGACCACCGGCTGTCCGGAGTCCGCCAATCGCTGCATGACCACCTCGACATCGGGCTGGCCGGCGTCGTTCTGCCCGTCGGTGAAGAGCAGCAGCTGCTGCCGATCGAAACCCTCCAGCTGGTCGAGGGCCAGTTCGACCGAGTCGAACAGTGGCGTCACCCCCGTGCGCGGGTCACGTTCCAGAGTCCCGAGTTGCGCCACCACCTCCTCGGGTGCACTGCCCAACGGCGCGACGAACCGCGGCTCGGTGCCGATGACCAGCAGGCCGATCACGATGTCGGGCGGCAGGGTGGGGATCAGTGCCGCAGCGGCCAGCTTGGCGTCCTGGAAGTCCGCCTCGTCCACCGAGCGGCTGACGTCGAAGCCGATGACCAGCGCGTTGCCGGACGGCGTCGCGGCCTGCGCGGACGCCAGGCTCGCCGGCCCCATCAGGACGCCGAGCACGCTCGCCAGCGCGAGCGCCGCGGCCCGGCGCCAGCGCCGCGTCATCGGCGTCGCCCCGCGGCTGCGGTGACGGTGAATCCGCTGGGCCGCTCGAACACGGCGCCATCCAGCGGCACCCCCGCCCGCTGGAGCTGGTCCATGAAGTGCGGCCGCAGCCCGGTCGGGACCAGCGCGCCGGCGGCCCCCCCGGCGGAGTCGTAGGCCGCGTCGTGGTCGTGGACGAAGAGGTCCTGCAGGGTGATGACCTCCCCCTCCATACCGACCACCTCGGTGACCTGGGTGACCCGCCGGGTGCCGTCCTTGAACCGGGACTGGTGGACGATGATGTTGAGCGCCGCCGCCATCTGCTGCCGGATCGCCTCGATGGGCAGGTCCACCCCGGCCAGCAGCACCATCGTCTCCAGTCGGCTGAGGCTGTCCCGGGGCGAGTTGGCGTGAACTGTGGAGATGGAGCCGTCGTGGCCGGTGTTCATGGCCTGCAGCATGTCCAGTGCGGCGCCGTCGCGGACCTCGCCGATGACGATGCGATCCGGGCGCATCCGCAGCGCGTTACGCACCAGGTCACGGATCTTGACCTCGCCGCGGCCCTCGATGTTGGGTGGCCGCGACTCCAGGCGCAGCACGTGCTGCTGCCGCAGTCGTAGTTCGGCCGCGTCCTCGATCGTGATGATGCGCTCGTCGTCGGGGATGAAGTGGCTCAGCACGTTCAGCGTGGTGGTCTTGCCGGCTCCGGTGCCCCCCGAGACGATGATGTTCAGGCGCGCGGTCACGCACGCCCGCAGGAAGCCCGCCACGCCGGGGGTCAGCGTCGCGAAGCTGATCAGGTCGGTGACGCCCAGCGGCTCGGTGGAGAACTTCCGGATGGTCAGCAGGCAGCCGTCGACCGCCAGTGGCGGGATGATGGCGTTGACGCGGCTGCCGTCGGCCAGCCGGGCGTCGACCATCGGACTGGCCTCGTCGATCCGTCGCCCCACCTTGCCGACGATCTTCTCGATGGTGCGGCGCAGGTGCTCCTCGTCGGAGAACCGGGCATCGACCTCGTACAGCTTCCCGGAGCGTTCGACGTAGACCGAGTCGAAGCCGTTGACCATGATCTCGGTGATGTCCTCGTCCCGCAGGAACGGCTCGATCGGGCCGTACCCCAGGATGTCGTCGGCGATCTCCTGTGCCAGCCGCACCCGGTCGGCGTTGGTCAGCGGGATGTCGCCGCCCTTGAGCTCCTCGGCCAGGGTCTGCCGGACCCGGACCTCCAGCTCGTCCAGGGTCAGCTCGGCGTCGTAGAGCTGCGGACCGAGGTTCTGCAGCAGCGAGTGGTGCACTTGGCGCCGCAGTTCCACGAACGGGTCGCGGCCCCGGCGGACCCGTTCGGGGCGCCGGATGACATCGCGCGGGCGGGGCTCCGTGGCCGCCCGTGCCGCGGCCAGTCGATCGGTGAAGCTCACTGCCGGCCTCGCCGCCCGAACCGCTTGCGCGCGAGCCGGTCGGGGCGGGCCGCGGACAGCGCTGCGAGGTCGGGCTTGGGAGCGCCGGCGGTCACGATGTGGTCCTCGGCGAAGTCCCTGATGGCCAGTGAGACCGGGTGCCGGGGGTCGTCCAGCACGATCGGCACGCCCCGGTTGATCGAGTGCGGCACCTCGCGGCTGCTGGGGACATGGGACACGATCGGGACCCGTAGGGTCCGTTCCACCTCGACGATGGGCAGGCCGACCTTGCTGTCGGCCCGGTTGAGCACGATCCGCCACTTGTCCCGCGAGTAGTTCAGCAGGTCCAGGGTCTCCAGCGTCAGCTTGAGGTTCTTCAGCGCGGGGATGTCGAGTGTCGCGATGAGGACGATCACCTCGGACAGGTCGAACGCCGCGAGCACCTGGTCGTCGAAGGCGGGCGGGGTGTCGATGACGACGTAGTCGAAGTTCTCCTGCAGCACCTGGATGATCTTCGTCACGAGGGTGGCGGGAACGGTCTCGGCGGCCCCCGGTTCCAGCGGGGCGGCCAGCGTGGTCAGGCCGGGGGAGTGCGGCGTCAGCAACGCTTGCAGGCCGGCGAAGTCCAGGTCCGCCTCAGCGAGCGGGACCGCATTGGCGATGGTGTGCGCCGGGAAGAGCTGCAGCGCGATGGCGACATCCCCGAATGCCAGATCCAGGTCGATGAGCACGACGTCTCGTCGCCCTCGATCGGCCAGCGCGGCGGCCAGGTTGGTGGCCAGGGTCGTCTTGCCGGCACCGCCCTTGGCCGAGAAGACCGTGACCACCATCCCCTTGGTCACTCCATCGATGCCGGCCTCGGTGGCGCTCTGTGCCCGCAGTGCCTCCGACAGCTCGTCGCTGCGCTTGACGGCGTCGGCGACGGCGGACAGGTCCGAGGCCAGCACGACCTCGCGTACCCCGGCGCGCAGGGCCTCGGTCAGCAACCGGGTGTCCACGGTGTCACGGACCAGGACGACCCCGACGGCGGGGCGGCGCAGCCGCTGCTGTTCGGCGATGCCGACGGCGTCATGCGGGGCGACCGAGGGACCCAGCACGATGGTCAGGGGCAGGGGATCGAGGTCGAGCCGCTGGCGAAGTGCCGGGACGTTGACGATGAACTCGGCGTGGGGTCCGGCCGCGTTGGCCAGGTGCTGGGCCGTCACCGGGTCGCTGTCGACGACGATCGCGCCGCTCATCCTGCGGACTCCGCCGGTGCGGTCGTGGGCGGGTCCTGCTCGAAGAGCTCGTCGATGCCGACACAGACGTCGGGGGCACGAAAGGATTCCGTGCCGTCGAGGAGCACGGCCGAGATGCCGCCGAGCGTGGTGGCTTGGCGGATCCGGGCGGCGAGTGGGGTGTCTCTTGTCACCTCGAGAGTCACCAGCGGGCTGACGGCGGGCGGTGCCGCGGCCACGGCGGGATCTGCCGGTTGGGCGGGCTCGGTCGGCACGGCCACGCCGCCGACGGCGAGCACCCTGATACTCGGGACGAGCAGCTGCGTGCAGGAATCCTCTCGGCCCACGGGCGTGTAGGTCACGAACAGGGCCACGTTGTCGCCCGGATCGAGGAACGGCCCCAGCCTGAGCTCGTCGTCCAGTGTGATGGTGACGGCGTTCTTCTGCGTGGCGACGAGGCCCAGCTCGTCCTCGAGGCTGGCGGTCGCCGCGCCGATGTCCCCGCTCGTCAGTTGCTGGCTGGGGCCCAGCGGGACGAGCAGGAACTGGGCGAGCTGTTCCGGGGTAACGACCCCGATGGCTCCGGGGCGCAGAGTGTTGAGGGGCAGCTGCTGGGTGACGATCTGTTGATTCGTCACCATGTCCTGGATGGGTGTCCCAGCTGGGATGGCCTGGCTGGCCACGTAGACCGGCACCAGTCCCAGGTCCTGTGCCGCATTGTCCCGAGCCTGCGAGGCGTACAGCAGCACCAACCCCGCTCCGATGGCGGCCACGACGAGGGCTGCCAGCAGCACGAGGACGCGAGCCACCACGAGTTCGGTGCCTCCCTTCGCGTCGCCGACCCAACAGGTGTGTCGCTGCTGAGCGTACGACCTCTGTCGCTCAGGTCAGGCACACAACGAAGAAGGAGGCACAAGACGTGGTGACCCCCACCGCTGACCCGACAAACCCGGATTCAGTTCGTCAGCATGACGTCTGCGGGGGTTGCCGTGAACGGGTGCCCGTTGTCGGCCACTCTGGTGGTTTCGGGCAGTAGGGCAGGATCGAACGTGTAGATCACCAACCGGTCCAGTAATCCCCCGACGGTCAGCTGGAGCCCGTTGCAGGCGAGGTCGGTCGCCAGGCACGGCAGCGACGGGGCGAGCGGCGGCTGCACGTTCTCGTCGGTGACGAATGCCGCCCGGTAGCCGGTCACAGGTACGGCAATGTCGGATTTATCGCGGGTGCTGCTGCCGGGGTCGACGACCGCAATCATGAACAGCCGCGGGTCGTCGATGATCGCCGGGTCCACCGACCAGTTGCCGCCGCCGTCCACGGTGACGTAGCAGGACAACGCATTGTTGGCTGTGACCCGCCAGCCGGGGGGGTCCCACGATGGCAGTGCGGCTGCGACCCCGCACGGCGGCGAGGCCCTGTCGAGGCGCTCGGCCAGGCCGGCCTCGATCCCGTCGGCGAAGTCGTTGTGGCGGGAACTTCCCGCGAGGACGGCGGCCGCGCCACCCGCGGCCAGCTCCAGGGAGTACGCCAACCCGTCGGCGGTTGCGGCCTCGACGCGCCCGACATCGTCGCCGCCGGGCCCCGCGGCCGGGATCAGCGGTATCAGCTGACCGTTGGGACCCACGGTGTCACAGAACGGGATCGGTGAGGTCCGGACCCGGATGGTCCGGCCGTTGGAGAAGAACGTGCCCGGTGGTGGGACGGCAGCAGGTGGCGGTACCCACTCGGCGACCCGGAGCGTCCAGCGGCCGGGGCGCAGCGAGACCTCGGGCGGTATCGAGGCGGTGACGCTTCGCTCGTCGCCGGGGGCGTCGGGCTCATCGGTCGAGCTGACGGTGTAGGCGTCGGGTTGCCCCTGAGCGCTGAAGCGGACCCAATAGCTCAACGGCCCCACCGGGGGACCGCCGGCAATGCTCAGCAGTCCTGTCCCGTCAGGCTGCCGCTGGGCATTGACCAGGACCGGGGCCGATGGGTCGTCCGCGACCGGATCGGGTTTCAGTGCCAGCACCTGGCCCAGCCGGGGCACGAGAGTGTGCGGGCCGTCCGCGCTGCACGCGGCGGGCAGGGCGAAGGGCAGCAGTGGTACGGCCGAGACGATGGCGGCGGTGCCGGAGCCGCCGACCGCGACGCCGTCGGCGCCGGCCAGGCTGCCCAGGGCGAAGTCGACCCGACGGGGCGGGGCGACCACGACCAGGCGGCTGGCAGCGACCGCGGGCGATGGCAGAGTGCAACCGGCCAGGCTCACTGCCACCTCACCGCTCGTCGTGCCGTCGAGGTCCAGATCGGCGCCGAACGCGCGGATCTCGCCGTTGGTCTCGTCGTCGTCCAGCAGCGCGGGGATATCGGCCAAGGAGGTGATGGTCACAGCGGGCAGGGGTCCCCGGTCGTCCGGCACCTCGTTGGCCGGGGCGGCGAGCGCCTGCGCGGCGCTGAGCACGGCGGCGCAGGCGTCGGGCAGCAGAGCCGCCCCGTCGCGGGCGGCCTGGTCGGTGACGGATTGCACGGCGACCTGCCGGGAGAAGGCGTTGGTCAGCTCCACGGCAAGCGCCGCGACGACGAAGAGCAGCACGGCCATCACGGCCGTGATGATCGCGACCGCTCCCTCGTCACGACGAGGGCGGCGTGGCTGAACCTGCGGCGTCATGGGCAGCCCACCGGATCACCCGTCCAGATGCCGGGATCCACACCGATGTGATCGACTGCCGTCTCCATCGTCGCCGTCTGCGGTCCACCGCCGGGGAACGGCACCAGCCCGGCGCCGATCCGGATCGGTTCCCACGTGATGGTGACGATCACCTTGGTGCCCCGCACGATGTCGACATCGTCGAGGCCGTCTTCTCGCACCCACGAGGCGGTCGAGGTGCCGCTGAGGGAGAGCGGCGCGATGGCCGCGTCCGCCCAGTCGGCGCACGTGGGTACCTCGCCGATCTCGACCTGCCGGGCCGCTTTGCCCAGGGCGTGCTCGGTGCTGCTGAGCTGAAAGAAGAAGAACCCGTACTGCAGGATGCCGAACAGGATCACGAAGAGCAGGACGCTGATGATCGCGAACTCGACCGCGGCGGCGCCGTGGTCGCCGCGTCGGCGCGGCATCGACCGTGCCCTGCGGTCCCATCCTGCTGGCACGGCGTCGATGATGTCAGGTGCCGGCGACCGTGGCGGTCACGCGGGCGCGCACGGCCGGGGATTCGAACGCCGTCGCGGCCCGGCGCAGCGACCACGTTCCGGAGATGAGGAACAGCAGCAGGATGGCGACCGGCAGCGCGACGGCGCCGGTACTGCCGGCCAGGGCGAACAGCGTGGCCGACAGCGTGGTGGCGACCGATAGTGCGACGGCGTAGCCGGCGAGCGAGACCGGTGGTGCCGGGGCGTCACGGGAGGACCGCAGGACGGCCGGGAAGGGCCGCCGGATCGACCACCGGGCACATCGGCTGATCACCTGGAGGACAGCGGTGATCGCGGCACAGACCACGGCCGCCAGTTCGGCCGCGCTCGGCGCCTGCCCGGCACGCAGTGCCGCCGCGCCGACAACAACGATCGCGCCGCCGCCGCAGACCTGGACCAGCACGATCAGGCGGGCATCGAGCCACTGCGCGGCGGGCTGTGGCAACGAGTTCCGCCACACCGCCCCCCCGCCGTCCAGCGCGAACGCGTTGACGCCGTAGAGCAGCCCGGACGCCGACGCCACGAGGGCGGGCAGGATGGTCAGGGCGGTCCACGGCAGTGGCACCAGCAGGGCCGCCAGCAGGGGCAGGACGGTGAGGACCGCCAGGCCCCGGCGTAGCGGGGCAGAACGCAGCACCATCCGCTGATCCAGCCCGATCAGCCAGCCCAGCTCCGATCCGGTGCTGGATCGCCGTGGCCGCAGTCGGGTGTCCTGCGCAGCGACCTGCGGCACACTGCGCCGGGACAACGCCGCGACCAGTGGGATCGCGCCGAGGAAGCTGACGACGGCGACGACGAGAAGTCCGACGCCGGCCACGGCGAAGCGGGCAGGATCGTCGACGACGACGGCGGCGATGACGAAGCTGGTCGTCGGCAGGGAATCCAGCACCGTCCTGGCATGACCCGAGAGCACGACGGCTGCGCCGACCGCCACGGCGGCCAGGGCAAGGCCCCGCAGGACGGTGTCGCCGTGCCGGGTGGACCGCAGGAGTTCGGCGGCCCACCCCGCGAACTGCGCCAGGCACGACGCGGCGAGGATCCACAGCGTGGTCATCACGGTGGCCTGCACCAGCAAGCCCGGTGCACCCGCCGTGATCACGGCGACCGCCGTCAGGAGGCTGACAGATTGCAGGGTCCAGGCCACGTTGAGCGGGATGGTCAGCAGGGCGGCAGCGTGATCGGTGGCGGGGCTGAGGGGAAATCCGGGCAACTGATTCCGGGGCAACAGCTCACGGCCGCCGGATGATGCCAGCGCCGAGATGAGGATCGAGACAGCGAAGAACGCCCACGCGGCCGGCAGCACGACGAGCACGGTCTGCCGGACCTCCGGGTCGGGGGGCAGGAAGGTGGCGACGGCCAGCGGGACACCGATGCCGACGCCGACGGCGACGGCCGCGGCGCACAGCAGCGCCCAGCGTTCCCGCCGGCCAGTGGTCTGCCAGACGAAGGCCAGCAATGCCGGCAGCTCGTGGCGCAGGCCCGAGAGGTCGACGCCGGGGATGCCCCGCCTGCCGGCAGTCCAGATCATGCCGGCGGGCCTGCTCATGCCGACAACAGATCCCGGTACCGCCGGTGCCCATCGGCGCCGGCCAACTCTGCGGCCGGGCCGCGGTGGACCGCACGGCCGTGCCGCAGCACGATCGCCTCGTCGGCCACGGACACCGCCAGCTCGAGCAGGTGGGTCGAGACCAGCACCGCCGATCCCGCCTGCCGCAGTTCCTCGACCAGCTCGACGGTGGCCTCCACGCCGAGTGGGTCGACGCCATCGAACGGTTCGTCCAGCAACAGCACCGGGGGCAGGTGCATCGCTGCCAGCACCACGGACATCCGGCGCGACATGCCGTGCGAGAAGCCTCCGGTGATGCGGTCGGCGACGTCCCCCAGCTCGAACCGGTCGAGCAGCCGTTGCGCTCGGGGCTGCCAGTCGGGCAGCCGCCGCAGCCGCGCGGAGAGCTGCAGGTGCTCCCACGGGGTGGCCCTCGGCAGCAGACCGCCGACGTCGGGGCAGTAGCCGGTCAACCGCTTGGCGGCCAGCGGGTCCCGCGTCACGTCGACGTCGCACACCCTGACCTGACCGGAGCTCGCCGGGACCACGCCGGCCAGCACCCGCAGCGTCGAGGACTTGCCGGCGCCGTTGCCTCCGACCAGCGCCACCACCTGTCCCGAGAAGACGTCGAGATCCAGGCCGAGGACCGCCGTTACGGCTGCGAAGGACACGTCCAGACTGCGAACCGAAACCACGGCCGTCGATGCCTCATCGGCCCCCGCTGCAGCGTCGACCACAGCCTCGGACGTCATAGGTCGCATTGTGCCGATGCCGGGCATGGTGTGGTGCGGTGGGGGGCAGCTCGGTCAGGAATGCGCGTACAGCCCCTCGACCTGCGATCCGAAGTCGTTGAGCACGCTGGACCGCTTGAGTTTCAGCGACGGTGTCAGGTGACCGGTGTCCTCGGTGAAGTCGGTCTCGATGACGACGAACTTGCGGATCGACTCGGCCTTGCTGACCAGTGTGTTGGCGTCGTCGACCGCGGCCTGCACGGCGGCGATCACCTCCGGCGATCGGGCAGCCTCCGAGACCGTCATCGGCGGCAGGTTCCGGTTGGACAGCCATGCGGGCAGCATCTCCGTGTCCAGGGTCACCAGCGCTGAGATGAACGGCCGGTTGTCCCCGATCACCATGCACTGGCTGACCACGGCGTGGGCGCGCAGCCGGTCCTCCAGCTGCGACGGCACCACGTTCTTGCCGTTGGAGGTGACGATGATCTCCTTCTTCCGGCCCGTGATGGTCAGGTAGCCCTCGGCGTCCAGCTCGCCGATGTCGCCGGAGTAGAACCAGCCGTCGCGCAGCGCCTCGGCGGTGGCCTGCGGGTTGTGGAAGTACTCCTGCAGCACGTTGACCCCGGAGATCAGGATCTCGCCGTCGTCGGCGATCCGGATGCCGACGCCGGGCAGCGGCCGGCCCACCGTGCCGATCTTGACCCGGTCGGGAGTGCCGACGGTGGCCGGGGCGGTGGTCTCGGTCAGGCCGTACCCCTCGAGGATGACCAGGCCGACGCCCCGGAAGAAGTGCCCCAGTCGCTCGCCCAGGGGCCCGCCGCCGCTGACCGCGTACTGCACCCGGCCCCCCAGGCGGGCCCGCAGCTTGCGGTAGACCAGCCGGTCGAAGACCAGGTGCTTGGCCGCCAGCACCGGGCCGGGACCACGGCCGTCCTTGGCGCGGCTCCACGCGATCGCCGTCGCGGCGGCGGTGCGGAAGATGTCGCCCTTGCCGTCGCCCTCGGCCTTCGCCTCGGCGGCGTTGTAGACCTTCTCGAACACGCGGGGCACGGCGAGGATGAAGGTCGGCCGGAACTCGCCCAGGGTGTCGGCGAGTGCCTTGGGGTCCTCAAGGTGTCCCAGTTTGGGCCCGGTGACGACGCACAGGCACTGGATGAAGCGGGCGAAGATGTGCGCCAGCGGCAGGAACAGCAGGGTGGACGCGTCCGGGTCGTTGAGCACCTGCGGCAGCACGGTCTCGGCGTTGCGGCTGAGGTCGATGAAGTTGCCGTGGGTCAGCACGCATCCCTTGGGGCGGCCGGTGGTCCCGGAGGTGTAGATCACTGTTGCCGGCGAGGACCCGGTGAGGCCCTCGCGCGCGGCCGCCAGGTCGGCGGCGGGGACGTTCGCGCCGTCCTCGACGAGGGTGTCCAGGCCGTCGTCGATCACCCAGGTGTGCAGCAGTGCCGGCAGCCGGTCGGCCACTCGCGAGACCGTCGCCACGTGAGCGGCCGACTCGACGAAGACCGCCTTGGCCTCGGAGTCCGACAGGATCCACGCCACCTGCTCGGCCGAGGACGTCTCGTAGATCGGGACGGTGACCGCGCCCGCCGCCCAGATGGCGAAGTCGCACAACGTCCACTCGTAGCGGGTCCGGGCCATCAGGCCGACCCGGTCGCCGGCGCCGATTCCGGCCGAGCGCAGCCCGCGGGCCAGCGCATCGACCTCGGTCGCGAACTCCCGCGCGGTGATGTCGGTCCAGGTACCGGCGACCTTGCGCGCGAACATCGCGCGCTGCGGGGCGGCAGTGGCGGCCTCGCCGAGGATGTCGGCCATCGTGCCGGGGTACGGATCAACACGGGCGGCAACACTGAACTCACGCACGGTAGAACTCCTCGTTGAGCGGCGGGTCAGTCCCAGGTGGTCACGGCCGCAGGATCGCGGCAGATCTGCAGAATACGCGGGGCGGGCCGGGGGATTGTCATGCTTGGCGGTGTGCCGGTACTCGATATCGCGGATCAGTGTGCTGTGGCAGCGTCGCCGGTCGCCGTCGCCCTCGATCCTTGCGGGCCGTGTCACCTGCAGCTCTGGGTGCCGGGCCTGGCACTGACCCCGGTACTGGACCGCGGGCGGGAGGGCCGGTTGTGGCGGGCGCGAGCAACTACCCGATCGGTGCAGTGGCGGGGCACCGCCGAGGTGTGGCTACAGAGCTGGCACGACTCGACGATCGTCCACCTCTACGTCCGGCTCGACCCGGTAGGCGCAACCGCGGTGGACCCTCGATCGGTGCGGCGGTGGCGCGACGGCCTCGTCGACCACTGGAAGGACCGGTTCGCCCGGTGGCGTGATTCCAGCGAGGCCGGTCGGGAACCCGGGACGGCAGCACTCAAGGCGACGGGCCTGGCTGCCGAGGGCTGAGCGGTGGAGCTGTCCGGGGAAGCGGAGGTGTGTCCGCAGTGCGGAGCCCGCGTGGCGCCGAAGGCGCAGTGGTGCTCGCTGTGCCTGACGCCCGTGCTGCGCCAGCCACCTCGGCCCCTGCCCGCACCCGCCCGTCCGCGGGCAGCCGTGGTCGCGCCGCCCGCCACCGCGTCGGCGATGCTGGTCGAGTTGTCCGTCACCGACCGCCTCGGCGGGCTCGGCGGTGGGCCGACCGGCTGGCTGCTCCGACAGGCAACGGTCACGAGGTTCGCGCTCGCGTTCGTCCTCGCGGGCGGACTCGCGCTGCTCACGACCGCCGCAGTGACGTTGCTGGGAGTCGTGCTCGGCTGACGTGTCCCGACGTTCGCGGCCGTGAGGAGGCAGACTGCACCTGCGACCGGCGCGCGAGATGACGGAGGACTGACGACGATGGCGATGACGCTCGGTGTGGACATCGGGGGCACCAAGATCGCCGCCGGAATGGTCGCAGACGACGGCTCGATCGTGGCGATGTCGCGGCGCGATACTCCGGCATCCGACCCGGACGCCATCGAGGCGACTGTCGCCGAGATCATCGAGGACCTGATCGCCGAGCACGCCGTGTCCGGCGTCGGGATCGCGGCCGCCGGATTCGTCTCCGAGGATCGCTCGGCGGTGCGGTTCGCGCCGAACATCGCCTGGCGGGAACGCCCGATCGCGCAGGCCCTCAAGGCCAGGACGGGCATCGACGTCGTCGTCGAGAACGACGCGAACGCGGCCGCCTGGGCCGAGTACCGCTTCGGCGCCGGCCGCGGCCACGAGCACGTCACGATGGTCACGCTGGGCACCGGCCTGGGCGGCGGCATCATCATCGGCGGCCGGTTGCTGCGCGGCGCCCACGGCGCTGCCGCCGAGATCGGCCACGTCCGGGCCGTGCCGGACGGGCGGCAGTGCGGCTGCGGCAACCGTGGCTGCTGGGAGCAGTACATCGCCGGCCGGGCGTTGGAGCGCGAGGCCGAGGAGCGGGCGACGGCCGATCCCGATTGGGCGCCGGGCCTGTTGCAGCTGGCCGCGGGCCACCCCGACGGCATCACCGGGCCGATGGTCACCGAACTGGCGATGGCCGGTGACAGCGACCTGGTGGCCCTGCTGGCCGAGTACGGCCGTCGCGTCGGCGCATTCGTCGCGTCGATGGTCGCCGTGCTGGACCCGGCCGTGGTCGTCATCGGCGGGGGTGTCAGCAAGGCCGGCGACCTGCTGCTCGGCCCCGCCCAGGAAGGCTTCCTCGCGCAGCTCAGTGCCCGTGGTCACCGGCCGGCCGCGGAGATCCGGCTGGCTGAGCTGGGCAACGCCGCTGGTCTGGTGGGAGTGGCGGACCTGGCGCGCACCCGCTCCTAGCCGCCCGCCGGACGGGTCCCTCATCGGCGCCGGCCGACGGGACGGTCGGGGCCACTTACCATCGTCGCCGTGACAGGTGCCCCGGCGGCCGTCCTCGCGGCCGGTGAGGGAAGCGCGGACTATCTCGCCCCGGTGGCCGGACTCGTGGTGGCGGCCGCTCTCATCGGCTACCTCAGCGTCCGGTTGCGGGTCGTGCCCATCGTCGGGTTCCTGCTGGCAGGGGTGGCCATCGGGCCGAGCGCGCTGGGCCTGGTGCAGCGTGACGCCGTCGAGGTCGCCGCTGAGATCGGCGTCATCCTGCTGCTGTTCACGATCGGCATCGAGTTCTCCCTCGGCCGCCTCGCCCGGATTCGCCGCCTCGTGCTGGTCGGCGGCAGCACCCAGGTCGTGGTCACCACGCTGCTGTGCGTGCTGGTGCTGCTGCCTGCGGGGGTGGCATGGCGCGACGGATTGTTCACCGGTTTCCTCGTGGCGCTCAGTTCCACCGCCATCGTTCTGAAGATCGTTCGCGACACGGGTCGCTCCAACACCCTCAGCGGGCAGGCGGCCGTCGGGATCCTCATCTTCCAGGACCTCGCCGTCGTCGTCATGGTGCTGGTGGTGCCGCTGCTGGGCTCCGCCGACGCCTCCGCGTTCGACCTCGCCGGTGCCCTGGCCCGCGCGGTGCTGGTCGTCGTGGCAGTCGTGGTCGTCGCCCGCCGGGTGATGCCCAGGCTGCTGGAGATGGTCGCCCGGGCGTGCTCGACCGAGGTGTTCCTGCTCAGCGTCGTGGCAATCTGCTTCGGCACCGCCTACCTGACATCGCTCGCCGGCGTCAGCGTGTCGCTCGGGGCCTTCCTCGCGGGGCTCGTGGTCAGTGAGAGCCGGCACTCCGAACATGCGCTGGGGGAGATCCTGCCGCTGCAGATCCTGTTCTCCGCGACGTTCTTCGTCTCCGTCGGGATGCTGCTCGACCTGGGCTTCCTGATGGCCAACCCGCTGCTGGTGCTGGCGATCGTCGCGGCGGTGCTGGCGGTGAAGGTGATCGGCACCGCCATCGGGGTGGCGGTGCTGCGCGTCGGTGGCGTCGTCGCGGGGTCGGTGGCGCTGCTGTTGGCCCAGGTGGGGGAGTTCTCCTTCGTGCTCGACCAGGTGGGCCGCGACGCGGGGTTGTCCTTCGCCGGCCTCGGCGAGGACGGCTCGCAGGGCCTCGTGGCGGCGACTGTGCTGCTCATGGTCGCCTCGCCCGCACTGGCCGCGGCCGGCAGGCGGATGGAGGCGGCCGCCGCCCGCCGCCCGCACGCCCCCCGGGCCGGTGCGGCCACGGCTTCACCAGCCGAGACCGAACGAGGCGGTCACGTCGTGATCTCCGGCTGGGGCGACGCCTCACGAGCGCTGGCGGCCGACCTGCATGCCGGGGGTGTTCCCTTCGTCGTGGTCACCCTCAACCCCGACGGCGCCGCCGAGGCCGAGGACGCGGGCTACGACGTGCTGCGCGGCGACTCGACCAAGGAGCACGTGTTGGATGTCGCGGGGGTGCGCCGGGCGGCGACGGTGGTGGTGGCCGAGGACGACGCCGCCGCCACGGTGCGGATCGCGACGCTGATGCGCGACCGGGCACCGCAGGCGACTGTCGTCGTCCGCACGCTCGACGACGACGCCGACCTGGACGACCTGGCCGAGGCGGGCGCGGACCACGTCATCGACTACCGCCGCTCCAGCGCCGCCGAGCTCTCCCGGGCGGTGCTGCAGGCGGCGCGGGGTCGCAGCGCCACGGCCTCGGCCGGGTCGCGCGTGGGCGCCACGGTGGTGGACACCACGGCCGTGCTGGCACCGACGGTCGCGGTGGGCGACCTGTGCGTGCACGCCGACAGCATCCGCGCTGTGCTGCCCACTGCCGCGGGGTGCGAGGACTGCCTGCGCGAGGGGACGACGTGGGTCCACCTGAGAGTCTGTCTGAGCTGCGGCTACGTCGGGTGCTGCGATTCCTCGCCGCAGCGGCACGCCCGAGGGCACGCCGAGCGCGCCGAGCACCCGATCATCGCTTCCGCGGAGCCCGGTGAGGACTGGGTGTACTGCTTCCTCGACGGCGCGCAGGCCGTCCTGCGGCAGGGGTCCGCGCAGCAGCTGTGAGCAGGGTCAGACGACGGCGCCGTCGTCGTCAGGATCGGCGTCGGAGCGTCTGGGCAGCCGAGAGACCAGGACAACGAAACCTGCGACGGTCGCCACCACGGCGACGCCCAGGATCCACCTCGGGATCAGCCCCCCGGTGAACGCCCCGATGATGATCAGGACGGGGCCGAGCAGGGCAGCCGCCCATGCCAGCAGTGTGAACATGTCCAGCTGCGGTAGCGGTCCGGGCTCCGGCGCCACGAACCGGCCGCCCTCGGGGCCGTCGACTGCGAAGTCGATCTCGCGCTCGAGGCGGTCCCGGCGGGCTGCGAAGACCTCGTCGATCGCCGCGGCGCCGTCCCCGGAGTCCTCGTCGCGTGGCGGCTCGGTGGCGGCGCGGCCGGGCGCGGACTCACCGGGCACAGACTGCTCGCGCCCCGACTCACCGGCGACGGAATCACCCGTTGGGGTGGTCGACGGGCCCGCCTGCAGCCCCTCGGCGCGCCATCGGGCAATGATCTCGGCGAACGCGGCGTCGACCGCCGCGTCGTCCAGGTCGCCCCGACCCTCGTCCTTCAGCTCATCGCTCAACTCGTCGTCATCGTTCTGCTCGGGCGCGCTCATGTCGCCCCGCCCGTCATGTCGCGGCCGCTGGCGCGAGGTGCGTGGTCACCTCGCGGACGAAGGCGAGCGATCTCTCCCGGATCAGCTCGGCGTCGTAGTCCAGCGTGGCGACGTGGTAGCTGCGGGTCAGCTCGACCTGCGTCACCTCGGTCGAGGACACCCCCCGCAGCAGAGTGGTGGTGCTGCTGGCCGGGACGACGTGGTCGACGGCGCTGGTCAGCACGAGCAGGGGGCATCGCACCGCGGCCAGATCCCCACGCACCGTCGCCCAGAGCCGGGTCAACGACCAGGCGGCGTGCAGCGGCGCCCTGGCGTAACCCATCTCGGTGACACCGGGCTTGGCGATGTCATCGGTGATGCCCGCCAGGCTGGGGACGAACCACCGCGCCGTGCCCAGGAAGCGCTTGCGGATGTCCACGTCGTCGGCCACCGAAGGGTTGATCAGCACCAGCCCCGCCACCTCGGCGGGGTGGACCTCGGCGAGCCGTACCGCAAGGCCCCCGCCGGCCGACAGCCCGGCGACGACGACGGTCTTGCCGGCGGCGCGCAGCTCGGCGAACTCGCGCTCGACGCATCCGTACCAGTCCTGCCATCGCGTCCGGTTGAGTTCCTGCCAGGACGTGCCATGGCCTGGCAGGCGCGGCAGCCGGACCGTCAAGCCCGCAGCCGCGTGGTGCTCGGCCCAGCCGCGCATCGAATGCGGGCTGCCGCTGAAACCGTGCACGAACAGCACCGCGACGGGACCTCCGTCGGCGGAGAACGGCTGCGCACCAGGCTGGATCGGCACCCCACGATCCTGTCATGGCCGGACGCCGACCCGCACCGTGGCGGCGCCGAGGAGCGCCGGGATGCGCGAGGATGAAACCGCGAGACGACGGAGGACAGTGTGGATCTCTACTGGATAGTCAAGGTGCTGCTGCGCCCGATCCTGACCCCGCTGTTTCGGCCATGGGTGCGGGGCGGTCACCACGTGCCGCAGACCGGGGGAGCGATCCTCGCCTCCAATCATCTGTCGGTGTCGGACTCGGTGTTCCTCGCCGTGGTGCTGCGGCGGCGGGTGACCTTCCTCGCCAAGAAGGAGTACTTCACCGGTCCCGGACTCAAGGGCCGGTTGCAGAGGTGGTTCGTCACGGGCGTCGGTCAGGTGCCGGTCGACCGCAGCGGCGGTCAGGCCTCGGCCGTCGCCTTGGACAGCGGGTTGCGCGTGGTGCGCCGCGGGCAGCTGCTGGGGCTCTATCCGGAGGGGACCCGCTCACCGGACGGTCGGCTGTACCGCGGCAAGACGGGGGTTGCGCGGCTCGCTCTGGAGAGCCGGGTGCCGGTGATCCCGGTCGTCATGGTCGGTACCGACAAGGTGCAGCCCATCGGGCGGACGCTGCCCTCGCTCGGCAGGGTCGGCATCATCGTCGGCCGCCCGCTGGACTTCTCGCGCTACGAGGGTCTCAGCGACGATCGCTACGTGCTGCGGTCGATCACGGACGAGATCATGTACGAGCTGATGCGGCTGTCCAGTCAGGAGTACGTCGACGAGTACGCGGCCGCCGTCAAGGAGCGGATCGCGGCGGAGAAGCGGCAACGGGTGGTGACCAGCGTGCTGGGCACCGTCACCGAGATCACCGGGCGCGACACCTCACGGTTGTCCTCCCGGCTGCTGGGTGAGCACCCGCTGACGTTGGAGCCGACGTTGGAGCCGATGTTAGAGCCGGAGCCGGAGCCGGAGCCGGAATCGGAGCCGGAATCGGAGCGGGAGTCTGCGCTGGAGCAGCGGGAGCAGTCGGCGCTGGAGCAGCGGGAGCAGTCGGGGGCGTCGGAGCCCGGCAGCGGGCCCATGCAACGCCCCTAAACTCCACCCGTGATCTCGATCTGGCCGGACCTACCGGCCGCCCAGCAACCGACCTGGCCCGATGCGCAGGCCCTCGCCGGTGTCAGCGCGGAGTTGGCCACCCTGCCACCGTTGGTGTTCGCGGGCGAGTGCGACAACCTCCGCGAGCGGCTCGCGGCCGCCTCGCGCGGTGAGGCCTTCTTGCTGCAGGGCGGCGACTGCGCCGAGACGTTCGCCGGCGCCACCGCCGACGCCATCCGCGGCAGGGTCAAGACGATCCTGCAGATGGCCGTGGTGCTCACGTACGGCGCAGGCCTGCCGATCATCAAGATGGGTCGGATGGCGGGCCAGTTCGCCAAACCGCGCAGCAACGACTCCGAGACCCGAGACGGTGTGACCCTGCCCGCCTACCGCGGGGACGCCGTCAACGACTACGCCTTCACCACCGCCGCCCGCCGCCACGACCCGACGCGGCTGCTGCGCGCTTACCACACGTCGGCCTCCACGCTCAATCTGATCAGGGCATTCACGACCGGCGGGTTCGCCAGCCTGCAGGAGGTGCACCACTGGAACCGGGGGTTCACCGCCACCCCGGCCTACTCGCGTTATGAGGTGGTGGCCCGCGAGATCGAGAAGGCGATGCGGTTCATGGCCGCCTGTGGCGCCGACTTCGACGAGATGCGTCGGGTCGAGTTCTTCTCCAGTCACGAGGCGCTGCTGCTGGATTACGAGCGGGCGCTGACCCGTACCGATTCACGGACGGGGGAGCTCTACGACACCAGCGCGCACTTCGTGTGGGTGGGGGAGCGGACGCGCCAGTTGGGCGGCGCTCACATGGACCTCGCTGCCCGGGTGGCCAACCCGATCGGGGTCAAGCTGGGACCGACGGTCTCTCCGGACGACGCCGTTGCCATCGTCGAGCGGCTCGATCCTGAGCACACTCCGGGCCGGCTGACCTTCATCACACGGCTGGGGGCGGGCCGGGTCCGCGACCTGCTGCCCGACATCATCGCCAAGGTCGAGGGCACCGGAGCGTGCCCGGTGTGGGTGTGCGACCCGATGCACGGCAACACCATCGAGTCCAGCACCGGCTACAAGACCCGCCGCTTCGACGACGTCATCGAGGAGGTGCAGGGCTTCTTCGAGGTCCACGCCGCCCTCGGCACGATCCCGGGCGGGTTGCACGTCGAGCTGACCGGTGACGACGTCACCGAGTGCCTGGGCGGTGCTGACATGATCGACGAGGCAGCACTGGCCACGCGGTACGAGTCGGTCTGCGACCCCCGGCTGAACCACGCCCAGTCGCTGGAGATGGCGTTCCTGGTGGCGGAGATGCTGGGCCGAACGGATCGCCCATCGCCGTGACCATGGGCAGAATGCACTTGTAAGCCTGCTGAATCAGCAATCAGCCCATGATCATCGCAGTGTTCGGGGTAGGGGTCGAGGCGGGCAGGGTCAGAAGGTGGTGATGGTGACCGTGGAGCCGGGCGGGACGAGGGCCCCTGCCTCGGGGCTCTGCTGCCACACCCGGTCGAGGAATATCGTGCCGTTCTGCTCCACCGCGAAGCCCTGGTTCTCCAGCGCGGTCCTGGCCTCGGCCGACGTCAGATTGCCGACGTCGAGGACGGCGATCGGCTCGGCGCCCAACGAGACCACCACGCTGACCGTGCCGCCCGGCAGCAGGGTGCCTGATCGGGGCTCCTGCGAGATCACGACACCGGCGGCGATCGCGGCGTCGTACTGCTCGCTCACCGTGCCCAACCCCAGGTCCAGGGCGGCCAAGGTGGCCTCGGCGCTCTCCCGGCTCTGGCCCACCAGCAGCGGGATCTCGCGGGGTTCGGGTCCCTTGCTGACGGTCAGCGCGACGACCTGGTCGCGGGCCACCATGGTGCCCGGGGGCGGATCCGAGGAGATGACGGTGCCGACGGCAACGCTGTCGTCGAAGGCATCGACGGGCCGCGGCGCGGGCAGTCCCGCCCCGGCCAGCGCTGCCGTCGCGGCCTCCAGCGGCTGGCCCACGACCTCGGGGACACCCACCTCCTGCGGTCCCTGGCTGACCTGTACGGTCACGGTGCCGTCCTCGCGGACCTGCTCCCCTGGCCCCGGGTCGCTGGCGACAATGGTGCCCTCGGGGGCGGTGTCGTCATAGACCTCCTCGATGGCCATGTCGAGGCCCGCCTCGCGCAGCACGCCCTCGGCCGCAGCCGGTGCCAGATTCAGCACGGCCGGGGTGGTGGTGTAGGCGCCCGGGCCCACCTGAGTCCACCAGATCACGCCGGCTGTCACCAGTGCGCCGATCATGGCCAGCAGCAGCGCGATGCCCAGCCCCTGCTCCATCCGCCGCCGGGTGGCGTCCGGTCGCACCTTGAACTTCCTCGGCCCTGCCGGGGAACGGCGCTGCCGGCTGAGCAGCCGGGTGGCGTCGTATGCCGCGTCGGAGGGGCCGGCGCGCCGCGAGTCGCCGTACACGCCGTTGTCGTACTCATTGCCGTCGTCACCGATGGGTGGATTCGTCAGGGCGGTGCGGTCCAACTCGTCGCTGTCGTATGCCGTGCCGGCGGCGGGGCCGGCCGCCAGCTGCGAGCTGACCACCATCCGCTCGGGTTGCGCCGGGCCGGGATCGACTGGGTGGAGGGCGCCGAACTCCAGCAGGTCGGCTGCCCGTTCGGTGGCTGTTCGCGTCGCGGCAATTTCCTGCCTGCCCAAGTCGACAGTGGGCTGCGCGCCCGCAGTCGGCAGCGGTATGGCGCCTATCGTGTCGAACCAGCGCGACGTGGGCTCAGCGGCTGTCGCGCCGCTCTCCGGCGAGCCGGCCGCACTGCGCGTCATGGCCTCGCGGGAGAAGGCGGCGAAGACGCGGCGGAGCTCGCCGAGGAAGTCCGCCGCGTTCGCGGGCCGCAGCTGAGGGTCGCGCTCGCACGCCCAGGCTACGAGGGAGTCGATCTCGTCGCTCTGCTCGCCGAACGCCCGGCCGACCGCGCGCGAGACCGGCGGCACGTCGGTGTTGATGTGGGCGAGGATCACCTGGACGGCGGAGTCGGCGGTGAACGGTTGCCGGCCGGTGAGCAACTCGAAGAACACGATGCCGGCGGAGTACAGGTCCACCCTGGCGTCCACCTGGCCGTCGCGGGCCAGTTCGGGCGCGATGTAGGCGGGCGTGCCCAGCACCGACTCCGTCAGGCTTCCCACGCCGGACAGCGCCCGTGCCAGCCCGAAATCGCTCACCTTGTAGGCGGCCTGCGGGCCGTCGGGCCTGGCGAGCGTGGCGAGGATGTTCTCGGGCTTGATGTCGCGGTGGATGATCCCGGCGTCGTGGGCCGCGCCGAGCCCCGCCAACAGGCATTCCATGACGTTCGCGGCCTCGCCGAGGGTGAAGGCGCCGCGCTGGTTGAGCTGGTCACGGACTGTCTCCCCCGGCAGCAGTTCCATGGCCAGCCAGACGATCTCGCCGTCGACACCCTGGTCGGCCACGCTGACGATGGCGGGGTGGGCCAGCCTGGCAGCGGCACGGGCCTCGGCCTGGAACCGCGTGAGGAAGCGCGGCGACTCCGCCAGGTGCGGATGCATGACCTTCAGGGCGACCTCGCGGTCCAGCCTGACGTCGAGGGCGCGGTACACCGTCGCCATCCCGCCGCGGGAGATTCGGGCCAGGATCTCGTACCGCTGGCCGACGACAACGCCGACTCGCGGGTCCTGAACGGCCAACTCCACGTTGGGAGTGTAGGAAGCCGCAGGGCATGCGTCGTCACCGCCGCACCGCCGCTGCTGCGCCGGAGGTGACGACGCAGCGGCGACGTGGCACGGTGTGCGCCATGGCAATGCCCGCCACCGATGGCGCCGACGAGCCGCTGATCACTCTCGTACAGGACTGGGTCACGGTGCCTGACCTGGCCAAGCGGACCGGAGTCGAGGTATCCCGGGTCCGTCGGATGATCAGCGACGGGGAGGTGCTGGCCCTGCGGGTTGCCGGCGTGCTGCAGATCCCGGAACTGTTCCTCGTCGACGGGGTGGCCCTATCGGAGCTGAAAGGAACGCTCACGGTGCTGGCCGACTCCGGGTTCCGGCCCGCCGAAGCCGTCGGGTGGCTTTTCACCAGGGACGACACGCTGGTGGGCGGCCGCCCGATCGACGCGCTGCGAGCCGGACGCAAGACCGAGGTCAGGCGCCGCGCTCAAGCGATGGCGCTGTAGGAGTCCTCGGCCACCGGCGCTGCCGCCCGCTTCCACTTCCGGTCGTCCCGCCTGGCGCGCGCCGCTTTCGCCAGTCCGGGCCCGGCAACGGCCAGCCGACGGGTCATCGGCACCGAGACCCGCTGCCGCAGCACCTGGTAGTCGGCCCGCTCGACGGCGAGCAGGATCTCCGAGTACAGCGTGAACGCGGTGCGGATGCAGTCCCGAGACGTGGGGTGGAGCATCTCGATCCCGGGCGCGGCGTAGGCGTAGATCGCCCGGGTCCGCTCGATCTCGAAGTCCAGCAGCCGTCGCAACGACGTCGTCACCTCACCCGCGGCGAGCTCGTCGCGGGTGACACCGAAGAGGACGAGGTCCTCCTCGGGCAGGTACACCCGCCCGCGCCGCAGGTCCTCGCCGACGTCGCGGATGAAGTTGGACATCTGGAACGCCTCGCCGAGGGCGCGGGCGCGGGGCGCCGCCTCGGCCGTCAGGGGTTCGAGCACGGGCAGCATCTGCAGCCCGATGACCGCCGCCGAGCCGTACATGTACCGCTCCAGATCGGGGTATGTCGCGTAGCCGGTCTGGGTGATGTCCAGCTTCATGGAAGCGAGGAATGCCTCGACATGGGCCCGCGGGATGGCCCACTGCCGCATGGTGTGCTGCATGGCCGCCCCGACCGGGTCGCGCTGCGGGTTGATTCGCGTGCCGCCGTCCAGATCCAGGCTGTCGAGGAAGGCATCGCCCCATCTCAGCAGTGCGTCGGGGTCGGGATCGGTGAAGGAGTCGACGAACTCGTCGGCGTACCGGGCGAAGCCGTACAGCGCCCAGACGTAGGGCCGCTTGCCGCTGGGCAGCAACAGCGTCGCGAGGTAGTACGTCCGACCGTGTTCGGCGTGCAACTGCCGGCATTTCTCGTACGCGGCCCGCAATCCCATGTCGGTGATGCCGGCGGCCTCGAGGTCGCGATCGCTCATGGGCCGATCGTGCCGCAGTCCGCCGCGTCCTGGGGCCGCAGCCACGTGGCATCGGCCGGTCGCGCCGTCGCCGCGGATCCCCTCGGCATCACCCGCCGGCAGTCCAACGCCAGGCCCGTGACCGGTACGACCGGTCGCGGCCGAGGATCCGCTCGGCCGCGAGCCGGCCGGAGATCAGCACCATCGGCACCCCGACGCCGGGTTGTGTGCCGGACCCGGTGAGCACGACGTTCTCACCCCACAGGTTGCCGGGCCGGAAAGGGCCCGTCTGTGCGAACGTGTGAGCGCTGGCGAACGGGGCGCCGGCCGCCATGCCGCGACGCTCCCAGTCCAGTGGCGTGGTGACGTCCTCCACCTCGATCGCCTCACCGAACCCCTCGTAGCCGCGCTGTTCCAGCTGCGAGATGACGTGCTCGCGATACCTCGGCGCGGCGGCCTCCCAATCGATGCCGGCGGTCTGGTTGGGAGTGGGGAAGAGCACGTAGTAGATCTCTCGCCCGGGCGGTGCCAGCGTGGGGTCTGAGGCGGTGGGCCGAGAGACGAGGATGCTCGGGTCGCTCATCAGCCGGCCCGAGGTGAGCTCGGCGAAGACGCCGGCCCACGACTCGCCGAAGTGGATGTTGTGGTGGGCGGTGTGGCCGTACCGGCGGGTCGAGCCGGCAAGCATCAGGTAGCAACTGGGGGAGTACCGAAGCGTCGTGGCCCTGCGGTGTGGCTTGCCCAGCAGGTCGGCGTGGGCCACGGGCAGGTCGGGGTTGAGCACGACAGCGTCGGCCGGGAAGCGTTGCCCGTCGGCGGTGATCACCGCTTGTGCCCGGCGGCCGTCGTGCTCCACCCGGGTCGCCGTGGTGCCGTAGTGGATCTCGACCCCGTGCTTGGTTGCGGCCGCCGCCATCGCCTCCGGGATGGCGTGCATGCCGCCGCTCGCGGTGAAGACGCCTGCCACGGAGTCCATGTAGGCGATGACGGCGTAGATCGCCAACGCGTCCTGCGGTGCCACCCCGGCGTACAGGGACTGGAACGAGTACACCCGCTGCGTCCTCGGGTCCGACAGGAAGTCCGCCACGCGTGGCGCCAACCGCCGGAAACCACCGATGGCCACCAGTCGAGCCAGGTTGGGCGTGATGAGGTCCAGTGGGGTGTCGATGTTGCGGTCGATGAAGTCGCGCATCTCGTAGCGGTACAGCTTGGCGACGAAGTCGACGTAGCGGCGGAAACCCGCCGCCTCGGCGGGGGAGATGACCCGGGAGATCTCCTCGGCCATCCGATCGGTGTCGGCGTGGACGTCCAGGCTGCTGCCGTCGGCGTAGAAGGCCCGGTAGATGGGGTTGACCGGGCGCAACTCCAGCCACTGCGCCATGTCCTCGCCCAGGGCGTCGAAGCAGTCGGCGATGAGGTCCGGCATGGTCAGCACGGTCGGCCCGTTGTCGAACCGGTAGGTGCCGGTGGGCCCGTCGAGCAGGACCTGACCCGCCCGGCCGCCAGGCACGGGCTCGCGCTCCAGGACGGTCACCTGGCGGCCCGCGCCGGCCAGCCGCATCGCCGCAGACAGTCCGGCAAGGCCGGCGCCCACCACGACCACGCGATCGGAGCTGCCCGTGACGGTACGGACGCGGCCAGGCAACCAGCCGGCCAGGCGCTGCGGGGTGAGCACTATCGCCATGATCAGGCCGTCCTGACGGTGGCCGCAGTGACGAGGTCCTCGAAGGCGCGTCGGGCCTCGGGTGTGATGTCGGTCTCGGCCAGCGCCTTGCGTGCCTCGTCGACGTCGTCCTGGATCAGCGTCTCGACGCGGCCGGTGGCGCCGGTGTCGGTGAGGATGCTGCGCAGGTCGTCGACGCCGTCCACGTCCAGGCCCGGGTCGCCCAGCAGGCGTCTGACGGTCGCGGCCTGCTCGGTGCTGGCCCACTCCAGCGCGAAGGCGACCAGCACGGTTCGCTTGCCCTCGCGCAGGTCGTCGCCGGCGGGCTTGCCGGTCTGCGCCGGATCGCCGAAGACTCCCAGCAGGTCATCCCGCAACTGAAAGGCCTCGCCCAGCGGCAGCCCGAACTTCGAGTAGCTGTCCAGCAGGTCCGGACCGGCGCCGGCCAGCCGCCCGCCGAGCAGCAGGGGGTGTTCGATCGAGTACTTGGCCGACTTGTACCGGATGACACGGCGGGCGCGTCCCACCGGATCGGGGCCCGTGCCGGACATCGCCTGCTCCAGCATGTCCAGGTACTGGCCCCCCATCAACTCTGTTCGCATACGGTCGAAGATGTCACGCCCCGCCAGCAGCGCCGCAGCCGGGATCCCGCTGCCGCTGAACATCTCGTCCGACCAGGACAGACACAGATCACCGGCCAGCACCGCCGCGGCCATCCCGAAGCGCTCGCCGTCGCCGAGCCACGACTTCTCCCGGTGCAGCATGGCGAAGCGGCGGTGGACCGCGGGGCTACCGCGGCGGGTGGCGGAGTCGTCCATCACGTCGTCGTGGATCAGGGCGGCGGCCTGGAACAGCTCCAGCGCCGTCGCTGCAGTGACGATCTCCTGACAATCCGGCTCGCCCGCGCCGCGCCAGCCCCAGTAGCAGAACGCGGGCCGCAGCCGCTTGCCGCCGGAGACGAGATCGGTGATGCAGGCGACCAGCGGGGTCGCCTCGGCGGCGACGTCGGCGAGGATGTCGTGCTGGCGCGCCAGGAAGGTGTCCAGCGTGATTCGCACTCGGCCGACCACATCGGCGACGGAGACGGGCGAAGGCAGGGTCGTCATCACCGCTGAGACTAGGGAAAGTGGCGGCTCGCGGACAGTGGGGGCATCTAGGCTGACGGTCATGCCTGCACAACGGACGCTGCCCGCGAGCGCCCCGACGGTGGGTGAGGCGCTGACGATGGCCCGGCACGAGGGCACGGCCTCGGTGTCGTTCGAGTTCTTCCCGCCGAAGGACGACGCGGGAGAGGCGACGCTGTGGGCGGCGCTGCGCCGGATCGAGGCCGTCGCGCCGACGTTCGTGTCGGTCACCTACGGCGCCGGCGGCGGCACCCAGGACCGCACGGTCCGGATGACTCAGCGGATCGCCAGCGAGACCACGTTGTCGGCGATGGCGCACCTGACCTGTGTCGGCCGCAGCGTCGCCGAACTGCGGCAGGTGGTGGGTGCCTACGCCGACGCCGGCGTGCGCTCGATCCTGGCGCTGCGCGGTGACCCGCCGGGTGGCCCCGGCTCGCCGTGGACCGCTCATCCTGACGGTCTGGACCGCGCGGTGGACCTGGTGTCACTGGTCAGAGGGCTGGGGACGTTCAGCGTCGGCGTGGCGGCCTTCCCGGAACGGCATCCTGAATCACCCTCGTTGGCTCACGATGCGCGGGTGCTGGCCACCAAGGCCGAGGCCGGCGCGGATTTCGCCGTCACCCAGTTCTTCTTCGACCCCGAGCCCTATCTGCGGTTGCGCGACGCCGTCGACGCCCTGGGTGTCGACCTGCCGTTGCTCCCGGGGATCATGCCGCTGACTATCGCCTCGCAGGTCAAGCGCTTCGCAGAGCTGTCCGGGGCGACATTCCCCGCGTGGCTGGCGCAGCGGGTGGCAGCCGTGGCAGGCGACAGCGCAGCGGTGCGGGAGGTGGGTGTCGAGGCCGCGACGAGGCTGTGTCGCCGGCTGCTCGACGAGGGAGCGCCCGGGTTGCACTTCTACACCCTTAACCGTTCCACCGCCACGATCGAGGTGCACCGCCGGCTGGGCCTGTCTTCGCCCTGACGTGAGCCTGCCTTTCCCCTGATGTGAGCGTGGCCTGGGACCGGCGGTCGGCTGCGCGGGACGGCACGGGTCAAGGGTCGACGGGGGCGGTGGCGGGGTCAGGTCCCGCGGCGACCAGCCGGGCGACGATCTCGGCGCTGAGTCCGACCAACGGCATACCGCCACCCGGGTGGGCAGACCCGCCCGCCAGGAACAACTGCTCGACGTTGCTCGCGTTGGCTGCCCGCAGGAAGGCCGAACGGGCACCGTTGCTTGACGAGCCGTAGATGGCCCCGCCCCGGCTGCGGGTATCGCGTTCCAGGGTGGCGGGAGTGCGGATCTCGCGCCACAGCAGGCGCTCGCGCACATCGTGACCGCGCTCTGCCATCACGTCGAGGATCCGGTCGGCGTACCGCTCCGCCAATCCCGGCTGATTCCAGTTGACCCCGAGCGACGGCCGTCCTGGGGTGTGCCTGGGGGCGTTGACCAGCACGAACCACGATTCGTGCTCGTCGTCGGGCCGCTGTTCCGGGTCGTCCGGGGCGGCAATGTAGACGGTGGGGTCCCATGCCGGACGGCACACGCCGCGATGGCCACCGGTGCCGAACACCGAGTCGAACTCCTCGTCGTAGTCACGAGGGAACAGCACCGTGTGGTGCCGAAGCCCCGGTGTGCGGCCCCGCAACGCCAGCAGCAGGACGAAACCGGACAACGAGGGCACGGTGCGGGCGAGCCTGCGCCGGCCGAGTTCACCGGGCGGGCCGGGGAGCAGGTCGTGGTAGAGGTGGGCGGCGTCGGAGTTGGCGACGACGAGGTCCGCGTGCACCTTCGTCCGATCAGCGAGTCGGACGCCCACGGCTCGCCACCCCCGCGGGCCCGGCACATCCTTGACCATGACCTCGCGCACATCGCTGCCGGTGCGGATGGATACGCCGAGCGCTTGCGCCCGCTCGCCCAGCAACTCGGCCAGTCGGTGCAGACCCCCGGGCAGATACCAAGCCCCGAAGGTCTGCTCGACATAGGGGATGGTGGCCAGTGCCGCCGGAGCCCGCCGAGGGTCCGAGCCGGCGTAGGTCGCATACCTGTCGAGGACCATCCGTAGCCGGGGGTCTCGGAGGTAGTGCGATCCCATGTCCCGCAGGCTGCGCCACGGGGCGATGGTGACCAGGTCGTCGATCCTGCGGGCCTGGCGCACCAGGCTCGCCGGCCCGTCCAGTGGTGAGGTGAGGAAGGGTCCTCGTGCGGCCTCCCAGATGCGTTCGGCGCGCGACATGAACCGGGACCACTGCCGGCCGGTCCCTGGGCCCAGGGTGGTGTCCAGGGCCTGGGCGAGGCCGGCAGGGCTGGCGTTCGGTACGTCGAGGACCGTCGCGTCGGGGAAGCGGTAGCGGAAGGCCGGGTCGACCGAGACGATGTCGGTCAGGGTCTCCAGCGGTTCACCGGTCTGCGCGAACAGGTCCCGCCAGACGTCGGGCCAGGTGAGCAGGCTGGGGCCGGTGTCGAAGGCGAACCCGTCCCGCTCGAAGCGGCCCAGCTTGCCGCCCAGGGCGGGCGCCTGCTCGAAGACCGTCACGTGGTGGCCGGCATGGGCGAGTCGGATCGCGGCCGCCAGGCCGCCGAGCCCAGCGCCGATGACGACGGCCTCAGCCACGGTCCCTCATCGGATGGGTCGACCCTTCCAGCTCAGCGTGCCGCGCCGCTTGCCATGCCAGGACAGCCACGTCAGCCATCCCGCCGCGACGATCGACGCGGGGTGGGCGAGTGCATCCGGCCAGACGCGAGCCCCGGTCGCCCGACCGGACACTACGCGCCCCGCCACGCCCGCGAGGTATCCGGTGAGTCCCACCCGCGACCCGGTCAGCGCTGCCAGTGGCGGCACGACGTAGGCCAGGGCGAGGGCGGCCATCGTGGCGGCCGCGCCTGGCCGTGTGCCGAATGCCTCCCACAGCGACTTGGTATAGCCCTGTCGGATCTCCGGCCAGGACCGGTACATCCGGCAGGAGGCGATGTGTGATCCGTCGGCGGGGGCGCCTCGCCCGCCGGCCGTCTTGACCGCGCGAAGCAGTCCGATGTCCTCCAGCACCTGCGAGCGGACTGCGCTGTGCCCGCCGGCGGTTCGGTAGGCGGTCGAGTCGATGGCGATGAGCTGCCCGTTGGCTGCGGAAAGGCTTGGGCGCGATGATCCTTCGGCTGCTCGCAAGGGAAGTGTGGTCAGCCAGGACCATTGCAGCAGCGGCTGCAGCAGGCGTTCGGCCGGGGTGATCGTGACCTGCCGTGGATAGGGCGAGATGAGGTCCAAGCCGCTCGCGCGCAGCAGGGACACCGTCGCGGCGATGGCATGCGGGGTGAGGACGACGTCGGCATCGACGAACACCAGCACGGATCCGGTCGCCACCTGGGCGAGCTGATGGCAGGCGTGCGGTTTACCGAGCCAACCGGCCGGCAACGGCTTGCCGGGTATCAGCCGGACCCGATGGTCGGCTGCCTGCCCGGCGAGTACCGCATCACGGGTGCCGTCGGTGCTCGCGTCGTCCAACACGATGATCTCGGCTTCGGCGAGGCCTCGCTGGGCGCGCAGGCAGGCCAGCAGGGTCGGCAGCGTGCTCGCCTCGTTGCGGGCCGGCACCAGGATGCTGACCCGTTCGCAGACGGTGGTGTCCACTGGCAATGGACGGCGCAGGTAGCGGCTGTTGAGGACGGTGTGCGCCGTCAGTGCGGTCGCCAGCGCGGTGCCCGCGAGGGTCAGGACCCGGCCGGCGCGAGTCAGGGTCATCGGGTGGCGAGGGTCGTCGCCGCCCTGGCCGCGTCGCGCTCGTCGGCACGTCGGGAGGCGCGCAGCAGGAGCCACAGGTAGGGGCCGACGACCAGCCCCATCCCGATGAAGCCGTAGAGCGCCACCCAGGGCCGGTCGAAGAAGACGGCATTGGCCAGGGTCGAGCCGAGCCAGGTCCAGCCGAGGAGGGCGGCCGGCACGGCCGGCGACGCGCCGTCCGTCGTCGCCACCGCGCGGTCCAGGATTGCGACGATCAGCACCGACACCAGGAGCCAGCCGGCGTAGTTGGTCAGCGGGACACCGGGAACCATGGGGAGCCCCGGCGAGGGGTCGGCGAACGCCCAGTGACCCGCCGCCGTCATCTGGGGGTCGAGGAAGAGGTCCCATGACGCCAGGGCCACGCCGCCGGCTGCGGCGACAGCGACGCGCCGCCACGGACCGCGGAGCCCGGCCGCCAGCCGCCGGCCCAGCAGGAAGGCGGGCCACGCCATCATCACCCAGGCCAAGCCGATGATCAGCGGCACGCCGGCGATCGAGGGACCCAGCGTCCCGGCGTAGGCGTAGTCGCCGAAGGGGAATCCGGTGGCGACGCCGATCAGCTCTGAGGTCAACCCGCACCCGGCCGCGACGGCGAGCACGGTCAGGGCGGTGCGGACGCCGGCGGAGTTGGCGGCATGAGCGAGACTGGCCGCGGCGAAGAGCACGACGACGGAGATCGTCACCGCGGTCAGCGCTCGCCCGGTGAACAAGGGATAGGTGATCTGGCTGAGGATGGTCAGGGCGGCCAGCACGGCCGGCACCGGTATCCAGCGGTGGTCCACCCGGCGGTGATCGGGGCGCGGTGTCGACATCACTGCCCGGAGACGACCGCAGCTGTGCCGCCGGTGATGCGCAGCAACTCGTCATAGGTCGTCGGGAAGACGGCGTGCGGATGGCCGGCCGCCGCCCAGACCACCTCGTAGTCGGCCAGCGCGGCATCGACCAGGGTTCGCAGTGGTGCCGGGTGCGCGACCGGCGAGACGCCACCGATGGTGAAGCCGGTCGCGGCCCGGACCAGATCGGCATCCGCGCGGTGCACCCCCTCGACAGCCAGCAGGCCCGCGACCATGGTGGTGTCGACCCGGTGCCTACCCGAGGTGAGGATCAGCAGCGGTTCGGGTGAGGTGGCGGGGCCGAGCCGGAACACCAGCGAGTTGGCGATCTGGCCGACGTCGACGCCCAGTTGCTGGGCCGCCTGGGCGGCTGTGCGGGCGCTGCCGTCGAGGATGGTGACGCGACGATCCACGCCGTGTGCCGCCAGCGCCGCGCGCACCCGGTTGACTGCCGGGTGATCGGTGATGGTGTCAGGGGCGGCGATCTCCAGGCCGGTCTGGGTCATGGGCCAACCGTAGGCCCAGGGTCGGACACGGACGTGATGTGGCCCGGATCTCGGCGCGGTTCAGGCAGGCAGCAGCTCGGCCGCCCCGAAGGAGACCGAGAACCGCTGGCACCAGATCGAGAGGCTGGTCAAGCCGTCGATATCGGCGTCGGCCGGAATCTCGTAGTTCTGGTCGCCGCGGTTGGCCTTGAGTGACCCGAGGTCGACGGAGCGGCCGTCGTCGAAGACGAACCAGCCGTCACGGCCCTCGATCACAGGGGCATCGGTGAGCCAGATGCGGAGGTCGGGGCCGTCGGAGGTTTCGAGCCCTGCCAGCCGGACGATCCGCGTGCCATCCGGCAGCTGCAGCAGCGAGACGGTGCCGGTGGTGTCGTGCTCATGACTGATCAGGCTGCCGGTCGCGAGCGTGATGACCGCCGGCGCGGCGGTCGGCGGAGGTGCCGGCTCGCCTTGCGGTGTCGGTTGGATCTGTGGCGCCGGCTCGCCCTGTGGGCTCGGTTGGAGCTGAGCCGCCGACGCCGCGGTCGGGGTACTTGTCGGTGTCGGTGCGGGGGTGGTGGGTGCTGTTGGGGTGAGTGCCGCGCTGGTGGGCGCTGCGGCGACCGATGGCAACGCCTCGACGACTGTCCGGTTGGTGAAGACACGCCACGGCTGGAACAGGGACAGGCCGACGGCCAGGCCGATCGTCACGATCACTGCCGCGGCGATGAGCCAGCGGCGCGTGCGGCGCATCGAACCGGGTGTGCTCTCGATCATGGGTGTTCCCTTCTCGTCCGGTACCCGGTCCAACGCGGGTGATCGGTGGTGTGACACCACGCACCGGACCGCGTCACCGGACCGTCATTCGATCGAAGGGGTGGACGGGCCGCGGTGGAAGCCGTACGCTCCGAACATCTGTTCTATAGAACATAAGTTCGATCTTGGAGGTCGCATGCGTCGCTACAACGAGACGGTGGATGTCCGGCTGCAGCAGGCCGGTCCGGTGGCCTTTGTGTGGCGCGAACGGCTCTACGTGGTCCGCCAGGTGCTCGGCTGCTGGCGCGAACGCCAGGCGTGGTGGTCGCACCACGACCGGGGCGCCCTGCGGGCCGAGGACATCGGGGAGAGCCGGATCTGGCGGGTCGAGGCCGGGAGCGGCCGCACGACAGGCCCGGCCGCGGGGGTGTTCGACCTCTGCGAGTCGATGCCGCTGGGCGTCGACGAGCCGGTCGGCGCCGTTGGGCCACGGCCACAGCACTGGAGATTGCTGAGGTCTCTCGACTGAGCGGGCAGGAGCGGCAGGAGGCCGAGCAGCACGAGCAGCCGGGGCGCCAGAGGGCCGAGCAGCCAGGGCTCCGGAGCGCACCGAACCAGACCGACCAGACCGAGCAGACCGAGCAGACCGAGCAGACCGAGCAGACCGAACAGACCGAGCAGACCGAGCAGACCGAGCAGACCGAGCATGAGGAGACCGACATGACCATCACCCTGGATCGCCCGCCCGTATCGGGGGCGGCCATCTCGCTGCTGGAGCGCGCCCGGCAGGGCCTGAGCGAGGCCTGTGACGAGCACGAGCCGGCGGCCCGCTACGTGGCGGCCCACCTGGCGGGGCTGCGTGCTGCGGCGGCTGTCCTGGCGGTGCGAGGGCGGGCCGACGGGCATCGCTCGCCGCGGCTGCGCAGCGTGTGGGAGGTACTGCCGCGGGTCGCGCCGGAGCTGACCGAGTGGGCTGCGTTCTTCTCCGCGGGGGCACCGATCCGGGCGGCCGTCGAGGCTGGCCGGACCTCGTTGATCGACTCCCGGGCCGCCGATGACCTGTTGCGGGACGCCGAGACGTTCGCCCGCATCGTCACCGAGCTGCTCGGCCTGCCCTGGCAACCGGTGCTGCCGCCCGCGTTGCCGTCGTCCGGCTGAGACGAGATGCAGTCCTTCCCTCACCTGCACGTCGCCTCGGGATACTCGCTGCGTCACGGTGCGTCGTCACCGGCCGCACTGGTGGCCCGTGCCGCCGAGCACGGTATGGACGCGCTGGCGTTGACCGATCGGGACGGCCTCTACGGCGCGGTCAAGTTCGCGACGGCCTGCACGGCGGCGGGTATCGACCCGATCCTCGGGGTCGACCTCGCCGTCGAGCCCATGGCCGCGGTCGTGGCCCCCCGCTCGTCCGTTGCCGGGGGGCGGGTGCCGGGTGTCGACCGCGGTGGGCGGCGCCGCCACCCGGTCCGGGGCGGCGAGTCGGTCGATCCCCGGCACCCCCGGGTGACGGTGCTGGCCCATGCCGCTGATCCGGCGAGCGGGCTGCCCGCGGCCCGGGGGTGGGCCGCGCTGTGCCGGCTGGTCTCGGCTGCACAGTTGCGCGGCGAGCGTGGCCGGTGCACAGCCACGATGGACCTCATAGCCCAGCACGCCGTGGACCCGGTGTCTGGGGGAGCCGCTCTGACGGTCCTGCTGGGACCCGACTCGTCACCGGGCCGGGCGCTGCTGGCCCGGCGCGCCGATCTCGCTGCCGTCGCGCTTCGGCTGTGGCGTCACGCGTTGCCGCCCGGCTGTCTGGCCATCGAGGTGGTCTGCCATCAGGGGCCACCGGACTCACCGACCGGGTCCGCCCACGCCCGGCGGCTGCTCGACCTCGCCGAGGAGTGCGGGGTACCCGCCGTGCTCACCAATGCCGTCCGGTACGCGACCCCCGACCAGGCGATGACCGTCGACGTGCTCGACGCGGCACGCCGGCTGGTGGTCCTCGGCAGTCGGCACACCGACCGCAGCACCGCCGCGGGACACCTCGCCGACGGCGCCGACATGGCCGCCAGGGCGGCCATGATCGCCGGTGATGCCACGGGTGCCGGCCGCCTGCTGCGCCGGACCGCTGGTCTCGCCGATCGCTGCCGGCTGGATCCCGCGGCGGACCTCTCGGTCGGAGCGATCCACCTGCCCGAACCCGAGGTGCTCGGCCTGCACGCGACGACGGATCTACAGGCGGTACTGGCGGTGCGGTGCGGTGCCGGACTGGACCGCCGTTACGGTCACCGGCCCGTCCCGGGACTGCACGGCCCGGTCGGCCGTCCCCAGGTCGAACAACGGTTGGCCGACGAGTTGGCGACGGTCGCCGCACTGGGTTTCGCGGGGTACTTCCTGGCCGTCGCCGACGTCTGCGAGCTCATCCGCGACATGGGGGTCCGGGTGGCGGCACGCGGCTCCGGCGCGGGCAGCCTGATCTGCCACGTCCTCGGGATCTCCGGTGTCGACCCGATCCGGCACGACCTGTTGATGGAGCGGTTCTGTACCCCGTTGCGGGCCAAGTTGCCCGATATCGACGTCGACGTCGAGGCCGCCCGCCGACTTGACGTCTACCGGGCCGTCCTCGACCGGTTCGGCGGGGACCGGGTGACGTGCGTGTCGATGATGGACACCTACCGGGTCCGGCACGCGATCAGGGACGCTGCGGCGGCACTGGGCATGGATCCCGGCGAGATCGACGCCATCGCCACCGCGTTCCCGCACATCCGGGCCCGCGACGCCAGGGCCGCCATCGCCGAGCTGCCCGAGCTGCGGGCGTCCGGGCTGAACGACGCGAGCCTGGGCCTGCTGTTCGACATCGTCGAGCGGCTGGACGGGTTGCCCCGGCACATCGCCCTGCACCCGTGCGGGGTGATCCTCTCCGACGCCCGGCTGCTGGACCGCACGCCCGTGGAGGCCAGCTGGATGGGGTTCCCGATGACCCAGTTCGACAAGGACGACGTCGAGGTGGTCGGGCTGCTCAAACTCGACATCCTCGGGGTGCGGATGCAGTCGGCGATGGCCTACGCGGTCGATGAGGTCGCCCGGGTCGACGGGGTGCGGATCGACCTCGACGACGAGTCGTGCGTCGCCCATGACGACGAGGCCACCTACCGGCTGATCCGCTCGGCGCGCACCCTCGGCTGCTTCCAGATCGAGTCGCCCGGGCAGCGTGAACTGGTCGGCAAGTTCGCCCCCGAGACGTTCAACGACATCGTCATCGACATCTCGCTGTTCCGGCCCGGCCCGGTCAAGTCCGACATGGTGGCGCCGTTCCTGCGAGCCCGGCAGGGGTGGGCCGAGCCGGAGTACCTGCATCCCACCCTGATCCCGATCCTGGCCGAGACCTTCGGCGTGGTCGTCTTCCACGAGCAGGTGATCCGGATCGTCGCCGCCACCATCGACTGCAGCCTGGCCGAGGCCGACGAGGTCCGCCGGGCGCTCGGGTCGCGTGAGGGCCAGGACGGCGTGCGGAACTGGTTCATTCCCCGGGCGGTGCGCAACGGGTACTCCCACGACGCCGTCGGGCGGATCTGGGAGGTGCTCAAGGCGTTCGCCTCGTTCGGGTTCTGCAAGGCGCACGCGGCGGCCTTCGCGTTGCCCACGTACCAGTCGGCCTGGTTGAAGGCTCACCATCCGGCGGCGTTCCTCGCCGGGGTGTTGACCCACGATCCGGGGATGTACCCCAAGCGGCTCATCCTCGACGACGCCCGCAACCTGGGGATCGCCGTCCTCGGCCTGGACGTCAACCGCTCCGACGAGGTCTACCGGGTGGAGCGGGTGGAGCAGCTCGGCGCCGGGGAGGCGGTGGACGAGGCAGGGGACGAGGCAGGGGACGAGGCGGTGGACGAGGCAGGGGACGAGGCAGGGGACGAGAAGAGGGCAGCGGGTTCGGGCTACGGCATCCGGCTGTCGCTGGCCGATGTCAAGGGCATCAGCTCCTCGGAGATCTCCCGGATCATCGCCAACCGGCCGTACGCCTCACTCGCCGACTTCTGGCACCGCTGCGGTGTCAGCCGCCCCACCGCCGAGCGGCTCGTGCTCACCGGCGCCTTCGACGATCTGCACGGCCTCGGCGGCAGACTCGGCGAGCCGGGCCCCGGCGGCGGTAGCGGTTACCAGATGATCCCGGTGATGCGGCGCCGCGGTCGGCTCACCCGCCGGGACCTGCTGATCCAGGTCGCCGAGCTGGACCGCTGGAGCAGGGCCGCCGCGCCTCGGGGCGCCGGCCGCCGCCTAGCGGTGGGCCCGGGGGACCCTGACGCGATGCCGCCGAGCGGACCCGGCAGCAGCTCCGGCACGGCTGCTGCGGCCAGGCGGCAGTCCCAGGCCCCCCGCCCGGCGCAGCCGCCCACCGCACTGGCCTCGCAACTGGCCCTGGATCTGGGGGATGCGCCCGACGTCATACGGCCCAGCCTGTTGCCGGACATGACCAGCGCCGAGCGGGTGGCGGCCGAGTTGGAGATCCTCGGCCTGGACGCCTCCCGCCACGTCCTGGATTTCTACCGCCCGCTGATCGACGCGCTGGGCGTTGTCCGCAGCCCCGACCTGGTCCGGCAGCGCACCCGCTCCGAACTGCTCGTCGCCGGTGTCAAGGTCGCCACCCAGACCCCCCCGATCCGCTCCGGTCGCCGGGTGGTCTTCCTCACCCTCGACGACGCCACGGGTGCGGTCGACGCGACGTTCTTCGAGGATGTCCAGGGGCCCTATGCCACCACCGTGTTCGGCTCGTGGCTGCTTCTGGTGCGCGGTGTACTGCGTCGCACCGGGCCCCGGGGGGTGTCGCTACGGGCCACGGGTGCGTGGGAATTGCCGGCGCTGTGGGCCGCGTGGCGGCGCGACGGCCTGGACGCGGTCCTCGGACTCATCGACACCGCCCCCCGCCCGGTGCAACATCCGAGCCCAGTGGCGGTCTCGGGCGCGGCGGCGAGCAGGTCGGCACGTCCGGTCGTCGTCCGGCCCCCCGCAGCCGACGGGGCGGATGACCAGGCGGCCGACGGGGCGGACGACATGGCGGGCGACGGTCGGCAGCGGGTCCTGGTCCATGTCACCGGATTCCGGCAGTCGCCCTACGCCGACATCAAACCGGCCGGGGTCGACGGCCGGGACCCACGCAGGATGGCCCGGATCTCGCCGGAGCCGGAGTATCGCGACGACCCACCGCCGGCGCCGGGGACGACGGAGCCGGTACGACCGGCACGCAAGCTGTGGCACGCCAGTCCAGGCAGTTCGGGACGATGAGGTGCGGGACTGATGAGGTGCGGGACTGATGAGGCACAGTGCTGTCGTGTCCCGGTGTGCCGATGTGATCCCACCGCCGGCCGCTGACGGCTCCCCGTCATGAGTCGTGAGCAGGTTGCCCGCGCCGACGGCCGCCCGCTGCGAACCGCAGCGACGGCCGACGACGAGGGCTGTCCGATCCTCCACGTCGACATGGACGCGTTCTACGCCTCGGTCGAGCTGCGCACCCGTCCCCAGCTGCGGGGCACGCCGGTCATCGTCGGCGGTGGCGAGCGTGGCGTGGTGCTCTCGGCGACCTACGAGGCCCGGCGCTACGGCGTCCGGGCGGCGATGCCGATGGGCCGGGCCCGGCGGTTGTGCCCGCAGGCGACGATCATCACCCCCGACCACGCGAGCTACGCCGACGCCTCACGCGGGATCATGGAGCTGTTCGCCGCCATCACCCCCCTGGTCGAGCCGCTCAGCCTCGACGAGGCGTTCCTCGACGTCTCCGGTGCGCGGCGGCTGCTCGGCCGGCCCGCCGCCATCGCGGCCATGATCAGGAACCAGGTGGCCGACGAGCAGCAGATCACCTGCTCGGTCGGGGTGGCTCAGACCAAGTTCGTGGCCAAGCTCGCCTCTTCGGCCGCCAAACCCGACGGCATGCTGGTCATCGCCGCAGCCGACACCGTCGGCTTCCTGCACTCCCTCCCGGTGGCTGCGCTATGGGGCGTCGGGCCCAAGACCGCCGAGGCGCTGGCCAGACTGGGACTGAACACCGTCGCCGATGTCGCCCACACCCCCCGCTCGACGCTGCTGCGCGCACTGGGTCAGGCCCAGGGCGCCCTGCTGCACGACCTGTCCTGGGGACGTGACACCCGGCGGGTAGTGCCGCACGTCCCGGACAAGAGCATCGGCGCCGAGGAGACCTTCTCCCGTGACGTCGACGATCCCGCGGTCATCCACCGCGAGATCCTGCGGCTCTCCGACCGAGTGGCGGCCAGGCTGCGAGCCTCGGCCGCAGTCGGCCGCACCGTCACGTTGAAGATCCGGTTCGCGGACTTCACGACGATCACCCGGTCCCGCTCGCTGCCGAACCCGACGGATTCCGGCCGCGACGTCTACGGCGTCGCTGCGCAGCTGTTCGACGCGCTGGGCCTGGATCGTGCCCGGATCCGGCTGGTGGGGGTGCGGGTCGAGGGTCTGGCCGACTCGGCGGTCACCCCGGTCCAGCTTCACCTCGATCCCGCCGCTGACGACTGGCGCGAGGCGGAGCTGGCGGTGGACCGTGCCAGCGCCCGGTTCGGTGCGGGCATCGTCCGGCCAGCTACGCTATTGCCACCCCCGAACGAAGCACCTGTCGGCGATACTTCTGGCATCCCGGATCACATTCCGATCCGGGGCACCAGTGAACCCCCGCTGACGTTCAACCGATGACACCCCCGCACCACGTTCCGCCCATCCGTGACGGAGCTCGTTCCCGCGTAGGCGCGGGCCCGGGTTTTCGTCTGCCGCCCGTCACTCGTATCCTCGTCACACACGCGACGGGTAGGAGGTCAAGTGCCCCTCTCGGATCACGAGCAGAAGTTGCTCGCCCAGATGGAACAGGCGCTGTACGCCGAAGACCCCAAGTTCGCGACCGCACTGACCGGTCGCCGACGGGGGTCGCGATCGACGCTGCGCGTCACCATAGGGATCGCCGCCATCGCCATCGGCCTGCTCGCCGTCATCGGGGCGATCTTCTTTGCTGGTCCGGGGCAACTTGTCGTGGCGATCGCCGGGTTCGTCATCATGTTCGCGGGCGCGGTCTTCGCCGTCACCGGCGGTGGCTCCAAGCGCACCCTCAACGCCGTGGGTGGTGCCGGGACGTCGCGGCGCACTCGATCGCGACCATCGTTCGTGCAGCGGATGGAGCAGCGTTGGGAGCGACGCCGCTCCGACGGCTGGCAATGATTCCCGTCGGCTGACGGTTCCCTGGCCACGGTCTCCTCGGCCATGGTCTTCGCGACCAGTTGCCGGTGAGCCGGCCACCACATCGGTCCGCCCCTTATCGTGCGCGCGTTCCCACCCGCGCCGCGAACCCGTGCTCGCCGCTGCCTGCTCGTGACTTCGGTCCGAGCGACGGCAACCAGACCGCCCGCAGCCGGACCGACCGGGGCTGCTGCGACGCCACGGCCGTCACCACCGCCGCGGCATCGGCCCGCAACCCGTCCGAGGGTGCGGGGCTGGCCGCGAACCGGGCACGCTCACCGGCCTCCACCACCCGCCACAGCGCATCACGAGCCGACGGGTACAGCTCGGCCGCAGCCACCAGGGCACCGGCCTCCTCGCGCAGCGTCCCGGTGCCCCAGCGCCAGCCGAGATCAGCCACCCGTTCGCTCAGCGTCAGCCATGCGGCCTCGGCGATCCGGTGCGGGTCACCACCAGCGGCCCGCCACCGCCACTGCTCCCGTGCCCAACGCCAGGCCCGCGGACCCAGCCCGAGGACCAGCAGCGCGAGCATCGTCAGCGCCACCAGGCCCACCGTGAGGGCGAAACGATCATCCGCGCCGGAACGAGGCGCGGCCGCGGCCGCCGAGGGCTCCACAGCCAGCGGCCGCGTCGGGGCGGCTCCACTCAAGGGGCCACCGGCCGACGGTGCCGCGCTCGGTTCGGCTACCTCGGGGGCGGCCCAGGCAGGCGGCGACCCGGTCCGTGCGGCGGGCGTCGGCTCGAAGCGCACCCACCCCACGCCTTCGAAGTACAGCTCAGGCCAGGCGTGGGCGTCGCGGATGCTGACGCTGTAGGCGCCGCCGTCCAGCGGCTCACCGGGCAGGAAGCCGACCGCGACCCTGGCCGGGATCCCCAGGGAGCGAGCCATCAGCGCCATCGCGGAGGAGAACTGCGCACAGTAGCCCTGCTTCTCGGTCAGGAAGCTCTCCATCGCGTTGACCCGCCCGTCGTTGTTGACGTCGAGGGAGTAGGAGAACCCGCCGTCGGAGCGGAAGTACTGCTGCAGCGCCATCGCCTGGTCGTAGGCGGTGGCAGCGCCGGTCGTCACCTGTGCCGCCGTGGTGGCGATGATCTCGGGAGAGTCCTCCGGCAGCACGGTGTAGCGCTCCGCCAGGATCGCCGGCGGCGCCGGGGCGGCCCGCAGCATGGCCGCGTCGGGCACGATCTCGTACGACGTCACCAGGTAGGTCTTGTTCAGGGTGCTGTCCTCGCCGCTGATGACGTTGAGGGTCTCGGCGTCGTAGAGCCACTGCCCGTCGATGTCGATCGAGACCGCCGGGTACGGCAGCGGCAGGTACTGCTGTTGCAGCCCGGTGATCCGGATCTCGGTCCGTACCTGGGCGGCCGCCGCCAGCACGGCGTCACTGGCGCCGGGCGGGCGGGGCAGGGGGCCGTCGACTGTGCGGTCGATCGGAATGGCCGGCGTCGACGGTGCCCACTGCTGCGAATCGATGACGTCGTTGGTGACGATCCGCAGTGGGTCCGGTGTCTGTTGCTCGGTGGCGTACGTCAGTACCTCGACGTCGTCGGGTTGTGTCAGGTCGCGGGCGAGGAACAGGAACGGGTTGAGTGTGTTGACCGTCCGGGTGCCACCCTCCCCGAAGGTCTCCTGCACCACGTCGTTGAGGTTGCTGCGCCCGACACCAGGGATCAGCGTCGGCACCACGACCGCGATTGCCAGCGCCACCGTCGCCGTGATCACGGCGGGGCGGACGAAGGAGCCAACGATGGGATCCGCCTGCGACCCCCGCGCCGTGGAACGCCGGCGCAGGATCGGCCCCCATCGCCGGATCCGCTCGTCGGCATCGCTGAGGGTCAACGCGAGGAAACCGAGACCCGCCACGATGAACGCCTGCACGCCGATGCCCTCGGGAGCAAGCGCCGCCGGTACGAACGCGGTCATGAACAGCGGCAGTCCGGCCACCCCCGGATGCCGCGCCCAGGCGGCGATCACCTGCACGATGACGGCCACCGCTGTGGTGGCGACCGTCACGAGGGCCTGGATGTCCGGTGTGGCCGGAGCGGGCACGGCGACGGTGTTGGCCGTGTCCAGGCCCAGCCGAAGCAGGTCCACCAGGGCGACCGTCGACGACGGAGTCGGCAGGAAGCCGCCCAGGGCCGCCGCGTAGGGGACGAAGAGGGCGGTGCACACGACGAACCCGCCGAAGGCGGCGAGCGCCGCGGCACCGGCCGCGGGTAGCCGGACGTAGGCCGCCAGCACTCCGATGATCGTGACCGTGAGCACCGCGACGACGGTGGGCGCCAGCCACGACAGTCCCTCGACCAGTGGGTCGACGGTCAGCGCCACGGCCAGCGTCGCCACTCCGCTCAGCACGCAGGCGCGCGCGTAGCCACCGGTGGTCCGGCCGCCCGCGGCAGCCGGCTCCTCGGGTGACGGCACCCGCTCGGGCGAGTCGGATGAGTCGTGGTGCGGTCCACCGTTGGGGGTCGCCCGCGGCAGCGCCGGCGCGGTCACAGGTGCCCCAGCGGTGCCACCGCGGCCCAGGCCAGCCGCAGGTCGTCGCCGGCGCTGACGCTGACCGCCGACCAGCCCGCTGCGACCAGTCCGGCCACGGTGTCCCGGTGCCGCTGGTCAGCCCGGGCGCTGTGAGACGTCGGGCGGGCGCCGTTGGGGGAACCGCCGGCGGCTGCCGACCCCGGTGAGGTCGTCGACGCGAACGTCGTCGTCCGCAGGCACAGTGCGATCCGGGTGGCGTCACGGCTGCTCGCGCACAGCGCTGCCACCTCGTCGGGTCCGACGTCACCCAGGAGCGCCACCACACTGGTGCCCTGGGCGGAGTCCACGCGGCTCAGCCCGCCCAGCAACGAGGCGTCGGGGCCCGGCTCGATGAGCGCGAGCCGGTCGAGTGCCTCGTCGATGTCACCGGCGGCATCGACCACCTCGTCGGTGATCAGAGTGACGCCGTGGCGGGTGTGCGCCCCCAGTGCTGCCACGGCGGCCGCAGCGGTCACGGCCCACTCCAGAGAGGCGCCGCGGCCACGCCCGGCGTGGCCGACCTGGCGGGTGTCGAGCACAACGACGACACGCAGGTCGTTCGGTCGCTCATCGCGGCGCACCATCAGCTGGCCACGCCGAGCCGTTGAGGGCCAGTGCACTCGCCGCAGGTCGTCACCGTCTCGATGCTCGCGGACGGTGATGTCGACCTCTCCGGCCGCGCTGATGCCGGAGTTGGCCGTATCAGAGTCACCGCTACGCGCTGTGGGCCGCAGCGGCGGGTCCAGCGAGATGATGGGCGGCCGGACGATCAGGTCGTCGCTGCCGGAGGCGCGCCACGTGCGCTCGACCATCCCGAAGGGCTCGGTGGCGTGGACGCGAGCGGGGCCGAGGACGTAACGCCCGCGGTAGGGCGGCACCACGGTGTAGGACACCCGGGCCGTCGAGCCGGCGGGCAGTGGTGGTGTGACCACCCGGGCCGACACCGCGAGACTCTCGGGGATGGTGTCCTCCATCAGCAGCGTCGGGGTCTTGGAGGTGCCGCGGTTGTCCAGATGGACGGTCACCGTGACGGGTGCGCCTGCGGTGGCACGCCGCGGTGAGGCCTCCCGGCGCACGGTGACGTGCAGCGAGACCAGCGCCATGTAGACGACCAGCACCAGTGGCAGTGCGAGCAGCAGCGCCGCGATCCGGACGAGGTCGATCTGCCGGAGCAGCAAGGCGCACGCCAGGGCGACCGCCCCGGCGGACAGGAATGACCCACCCCGTGGGGTCAGTCCTCCCCATGACGCCCGCAGATCGAACCGGCGCTCGCTGTCGGCGCTCGGAGCATCACGGTCGCCGGGTGCGCGGTGGGACCGGTCGATCGGCGGGGTGCGGGGCACGTCGGACCGGGCGGCCATCCGGATCAGCGCCGCATACCAGGCACCGGGATTGATCGGGCGACGTCGGCGATCACCTCGGCGGGGTCGCGCCGGGCCAGCCGTGCCTCGGGCGACAGCATCACTCGATGCGAGAGCACCGGCGCTGACAGGGCGAGTACGTCGTCGGGCAGTACATGGTCGCGCCCGCGCAGTGCCGCGAGCGCCCGTGAAGCGCGCACCAGTTGCAGTCCGGCACGTGGTGAGGCGCCGAGCCGGAGGTCGGGATGCGACCGGGTCCGCTCGATGAGGTCGAGCACGTAGCGGCGCAGCGGCTCCGCCACATACACCCCGCGCACCGCGGCGATGGCGCGGCGCACGCCGTCGATGGTGGTGACGGCGCGCATCGAGTCCAGCGGATCCGCCTGCGAGTGGGTTTCGAGCATCTGCAGCTCGGCGGCGTGGTTGGGGTAGCCCATCGCGATGCGCGCCATGAACCGGTCGCGCTGGGCCTCCGGCAAAGGGTAGGTGCCGTCCATCTCGATCGGGTTCTGCGTCGCGACGACGAGGAAGGGCGGCGCCAGGGGGTAGGTGGTGCCGTCGACGGTGACCTGGCGTTCCTCCATGGACTCCAGCAGGGCCGACTGGGTCTTGGGCGAGGCCCGGTTGATCTCGTCGCCGATCACGACGTTGGCGAAGACCGCCCCGGGCCGGAACTCGAAGTCGGCCCGTTCCTGGTTCCACACGCTGACCCCGGTGATGTCGCTGGGAAGCAGGTCGGGGGTGAACTGGATCCGGCGCACCGAGCAATCGATCGACTTCGCCAGTGACTTGGCGAGCAGGGTCTTGCCCACCCCGGGGACGTCCTCGACGAGCAGGTGCCCTTCGGCCAGCAGCACCACCAGGGCGGTCTCGATGATGTCGTCCTTGCCGACGATGACCGAGGTGATGGCCTGGCGCACCAGGGCGGCCGTCCGCTCGGCGTCCGCCAAGGACGGCAGCATCTCCTCGACCATGGTCATGGATGTCTCCCCTCGGTGGACGGTGGCTGGTCACCATCCATAACGATCGCATCTTCACACACCCCGTGCGTTCCCGGCCTGGCTCCGGACCGCCTCGACGCTGCGGGCAACGGCTTCCCATTTGGCCTGGGTCACTCCACTTTGCTCCACCGGAGACCTCGCAAGTGCCGCAGCCGGCGGCGGACATCGGATTATCCAGCCCAACTCAGACAAAAGAGCCCTGGGTCGGATCGGCCGCCACCATGTTCCCGGGACGCTGAGCTGTACCTATCTGTTCTTGTGGAGCAGCTGAACCACGAAGTGGAGGAAAGTGGAGTACCGTGGGGCTCGCTGGAGGAGCAGGTCCTCGGCGGGCGCGAAGCCCCGGTGTGGAGGGAGTTGGCATGTTCCTTGGCACGTTCCCGATGCGCCTGGACGAGAAGCACCGGCTCATCCTTCCCGCCAAGTACCGCCCGGACCTGGGTCAGGGACTCGTCATGACCCGCGGCCAGGAGCGGTGCGTCTATGTCTTCCCCCAGCCGGCGTTCGAGCAGGTGGTGACCAACCTCAACGCAGCGCCGCTGTCCAACCGGGCGGCTCGCGACTACGCCCGCATGCTGCTGTCGGGCGCGCAGGACGAGATCCCCGACAAGCAGGGCCGGGTCACCGTGTCCCCGCTGTTGCGCAACTACGCCAACCTCACCCGCGAGGTGTCCGTGCTGGGTGTCGGCGAGCGGTTGGAGATCTGGGACGCCGGGATGTGGGCCGAGCAGCAGGCGGCCGCCGAGCAGCCGTTCGCAGACCGCGACGGCGACATCGTTCCGGGGGTGTTCTGAGGTGGTAGGGACCGTCGACACCGGCACACCCGTTCACATGGTCACCTCCGGTGACACCACCTCCGGTGACGTCGCCATATCCGGGTGTGGGCGCAGGCCTCCCCCCGCCGGGCCGCTCCTGGCGCACCTTCCCCGGTGCCAGGCCGGCCGGCGGTGGGGGACCCGCGCTCGCACCCGGTCGCTGCCATCGAGGTCGCTGCCATCGAGGTCGCGGCCTTCAGCATTGCTGTATCGGAGGTGTCGCGCCATGACCGAGCCGATGCACGTCCCTGTCCTGGCCGCTCGGATCGTCGCGTTGCTGCAGCCTGCACTCCAGCGTCCAGGTGCGGTGCTCGTCGATGCGACTCTCGGCATGGCCGGGCATGCGGTCGCGCTGCTGCAGGCCGCGCCGAACGCCCGCCTGGTCGGTGTGGACCGGGATCCGCAGGCGTTGCAGCTGGCCACCGCCCGGCTGCGCGAGGCTGCCCTGCTCGATCGCGCGACGCTGGTGCCGGCCACGTTCGACGAGGTGGACCGCGTGCTCGACGAGGCGGGCCACCGCCTGGCAGACGGCGGCGTCGCAGCCGTGCTGATGGACCTCGGTGTGTCCTCGATGCAGCTGGACACCGACGAACGCGGATTCGCCTACTCCCGAGACACCCCGTTGGACATGCGGATGGGCCGCGATGGCGCGACCGCGGCGGACATCCTCGACAGCTACGACGCGGAGCAGCTGGCCGGGGTGTTCCGCCGCTACTCCCAGGAGCGATTCGCGCGGCGGATCGCGATGGCCATCGTCACCGAGCGTGCAGTGGCCCCGCTGCGGTCCAGCGCGCGCCTGGTGGAGCTGGTGTATGCGGCGGTGCCCGCGGCGGCGCGGCGAACTGGAGGCCACCCGGCCAAGCGGGTGTTCCAGGCGTTGCGGATGGAGGTCAACGACGAGCTGGGCACTCTGGAACGGGCCCTGCCGCGATGGTTGGGCGCCTTGCGCCCCGGCGGCCGGATGGCCGTGTTGAGCTACCACTCGGGTGAGGACCGCCTGGTCAAGCGGGCGTTCGCAGGCCTGACCCAGGTGGCTTCGCTTCCCGGCCTGCCGGTGGAGCCGTCGCCCGCGCCGTACCGGCTGCTGACCCGAGGCGGCGAGGGCGCCACACCCGAGGAGGTCGAGGCCAATCCGCGAGCGGGATCGGCGCGACTGCGTTCGTTGGAGCGGCTCGCGACCGGCACGTCACATCGAACCCAGGGGGAGTCGCCATGAGCGCACTGCAGAGTCCGGCCCGGCCACCGGCCCCACGACGAACCACACCGGCACCGGGTCCGACGCCCTCGGCGCGCCCAGGAGGCCCGCCGTTGCGTTCGGTCCCGAGCCCGGCTCCCAGCGTCACGCCCGGTGCCGGGTTCGTCCTCACGTGCGTCGGCCTGCTCGCCGGGTCGCTGTTGACCCTGCTGGGTCTCAACGTCGCCATCTCGGCCAACTCGTTCACCGTCGACTCCCTGGAGTCCCGGCAGCGAGTGCTCATCGAGACCGAGGACGCGCTGCGGCTGGCGGTCGCCGACGCCGGCACACCGCAGCGCCTCGACGCGCGGGCACGCGCGCTCGGCATGGTCGCGGTGCAGACGCCGGTGCTGCTCGTCGCGCCACCGGAGGTGGCGGGGGGCTCCGACTGATGGCGGCGCCCACCACGGGCGCTCGCGGGGGCCGGGGGTCGACCCGGCGCCGCGCCCCGCGCCGGGGCACCCCGCGACGCGCCGTCCATCGCCACCGGGTCGCGATCACCTCGGGGGCCATCCTCGTCGTCTTCGGGATCTATGCCGGCCGACTGGTCGAGCTGCAGGCCATCGACGCCGATGCGCTGGCGGCCACTGCGCTGGAGCAACGGCTCATCGACCACGCCCTGCCGGCGTTGCGCGGCGACATCATCGACCGCGACGGCGCACTGCTGGCGACCACGGACCCCCGGGTGACCATCACTGCCGACCAGACACTGGTGGCTGGCTACGTCGACCGTGACGACAAGCGCAAGGCCGGCCCCCGGGCGCTGGCCGCCCGGCTGGCCCCCGTGATCGGCGCCGACGTCGCGGTCATCGCGGCCACGCTGACCGGTGACGCCCGCTACACCGTGGTGGCCCGCGACATCACGCCAGAGGTCTGGCGGCAGGTGGCGGCGCTGCGGCTGCAGGGGATCTTCTCCGAGCGCACCACGGTCCGCGACTACCCGGCCGGACGGGTGGCTGCCAACGTTGTCGGCTTCGTGGGCTCCGACGGCGCAGGACTGGCCGGGGTCGAACTCGGCCACGACAGCCACCTCAGCGGAGTCGACGGCTGGGCGCAGTACGAGCGCAGCGGCGAGAGCCGGGGATATCGCGAGATCCCGGGTGGTGCCGCCACCGGCCAGGACCCCGTCGACGGTGACGACGTCACCCTCACTCTGGACCGCGACCTGCAATGGCAGGCCGAGCAGGCGGCCTCGCGAGCGGTGGCGGCGTCGGGGGCGCAGAGCGCGTCAGTCATCGCGATGACCGTCACCGGTGACGTCCTCGCGATGGCCGACGTGCCCGGCTACGACCCCAACGACGTGGACCGTGCCGTCGAGGCGAACCTCGGCAACCGCGCCATCAACGACGTCTTCGAGCCCGGCTCCACGAGCAAGGTCATCACCATCGCCGGCGCACTCCAGGACGGTCTCGCGGTACCCACCACGCCGTTCACCGTTCCGGATCGCATCGACCGCGGCGGCCGGACGTTCAACGACTCCCACTCCCACCCGCCGCAGCAGCTGACGTTGACCGGCGTGCTGGCCGAATCCAGCAACACGGGCACGATCATGTCCACCGAGCAGATGACGCCGCAGCGGCTGCACGAGTGGTTCGCCGCCTTCGGGTACGGACGCGTCAGCGGCATCGGGCTGCCGGGGGAGTCCGCGGGCCTGCTGCCGCCGGCTGCGGACTGGTCGGCGTCGCAGCAGTACACCGTGCGGTTCGGCCAGGGCGTCAGCGTGACCGCACTGCAGATGGCGTCGGTGTTCCAGACCATCGCCAACGACGGGGTCCGGGTGCCGCCGCGCATGGTCGTCGGCACCACGACCCCGGACGGCAGCTTCACGCCGACGCCGACCCGGCAGGCCGAGCCCGTGCTCGCGGCCGACACCGCGGTGAAGCTGCAGCGGATGCTGGAATCCGCGGTCAGCGACGAGGGCACGGGCTCGGCGGCCGTGGTGCCCGGCTACCGGGTGGCCGGCAAGACCGGCACGGCGCAGCGCTATGACGAGTCCTGCGGCGGCTACTGCGGGTACACCGCCTCCTTCGTCGGCTTCGCACCCGCCGAGGACCCGCAGATCATCGTCGCCGTCGCGGTCCAGGACCCGACGCGGGGCATCTACGGCGGCACCACGGCTGCCCCGGTCTTCAAGTCGGTGATGACCGCTGCGCTGGCCGACCTGCGGGTCGCGCCCAGTGTGTCGCCACCCGAGCTCTACCCGGTGTCCTGGTGAGCGCCGCACCCGCCGCCGCGCTGCCGGCGGGCAGTTTCAACGACGGGCAATGACAACGACGGGCAATGACAACGAGTAGCCTCCAGCGCGTGCGATTGCCGGGTCAGTCCTCGACCGTGACGGAACTGGCAGCCGCCTTCCGCCTGGGCCGCGCGACTGGTTCGCCGGAGCCCTCGAGCGATGTCGTCACCGGCGCCACCCAGGATTCCCGCCGGGTGCAGCGCGGGGACCTCTACGTTGCGGTGCCGGGCCGGCGGGCCCACGGGGCACAGTTCGCAGCGCAGGCCGTCGCCGCGGGGGCCGTGGCGGTGCTGACCGACCCGGCAGGTGTGGCGCATCTCGCCGACACGGTCCGGGCAGCGGTCCCCGTACTGGTCGTCGACTCTCCACGGGTCGTCATAGGGCCGCTGAGCGCGGCGCTGCACGGCCACCCGGCCGAGCACCTCGCCGTACTGGGCGTCACCGGTACCAACGGCAAGACGACGACGACCTACATGGTTCATCACCTGCTGCGATGCGCCGGCATCCCGGCCGGGTTGATCGGCACGGTCGCGATGCGCACACTCGACCAGGACGTGCCGAGTCTGCTCACGACCCCCGAGGCGCCCGATCTGCAGCGGACGCTGGCGGAGATGCGCCGGGACGGCGTCGACACCGTCGCACTGGAGGTGTCCAGCCACGCCCTCGCGCTGCACCGCGTGGATGGCACCCGCTTCTCCGTCGTCGCCTTCACCAACTTCTCCCGGGACCACCTGGACTTCCACGGCAGCATGAGCGAGTACTTCGACGCCAAGCTCCGGCTGTTCACCGGCGGCTTCGCGCACGATGCCGTGGTGTGCGTCGACGACGAGGCGGGGGTGAGGGTGGCCGAGCGGGCGCGGTCGGCCGGGCTCACGGTGATGACGGTCGCCAGTCGCCGGGCGCCGGGGGTCGACACCTGGATCGGCCCCGTCACGGCGGCAACGGACGGCAGCCAGCGATTCGAGGTTCACGGCCCGTTCGGACCGCAGGGTCGGCATGCGCTCGTAGGGGTCGACCTGCCGATGCCGGGCCGCTACAACACCGTCAATGCCGTGATCGCCCTGACCGCCGCCCACCGGCTGCTGCTGCGCCGCCAGGGCACTGGATCGACGGCCGAGTCCGTGGCCGTCCCCGACATCGCGGCGCTCGCCTCGTACCTGGCCGCCTTCCCGGGCGTCCCTGGCCGGATGCAGCGCATCGTCGACCCCGCGGCCGAGGGCGGCACACCGCTCGTCGTCGTCGACTACGCGCACACCCCCGACGCCCTGACCACAGTGCTCAGTGCGCTCCGCCCGGCGACCAGAGGCCGGCTGGTAGCGGTCGTCGGCGCCGGGGGCGAACGGGACGCGGGCAAACGGGCGGCCATGGGCGCGGCGGCGGCCGCGGCAGCCGACGTGGTGGTGGTCACCGACGACAACCCTCGCAGCGAGGATCCCGCTGCCATCAGGGCCGCTGTCCTGGAGGGCGCCACAGCGGCGGGCCGCCGTGCCGGCGACGTCGTCGAGGTCGCCGACCGCGCGGCGGCGATCGCCCGCGCGCTCGCCACGTGCAGTGGGCCCGACGACACGGTCGTCGTCTCGGGCAAGGGTCACGAACTCGGCCAGCAATACGGCGACGGCCCGATGATGCCGTTCGACGACCGCGTGGTGTCCGCCGAGGCCCTGCATGCCTGGGCGGTGGAAGCGGGGTTGGTGCGTCAACCGGTGGGGGCCGGCGGATTAGGGGTGAGCGGATGAGCGTGACCCTCGGCGACATCGCGCTCGCTGCGTCCGGCACGGTGGAGCCCGCGGCGGCGGCCAGCGTGCCCTTGTCGGGGGTGGGGTTCGACTCGCGGCGGGTCTCGCGGGGTGAGTTGTTCCTCGCCCTGCCGGGGACCCGGGTGGACGGCCACGACTACGTGGCCCAGGCGCTGCGTGCCGGGGCCGCCGCCGCGTTGGTGCAGCGGGCGCCGACGGCCACCGGTTCAGCGGCGGTCGGCCCGCTGGTGCTCGTTGCCGATACGGTCAGCGCCCTGACCGAGATCGCGACCGCCCTGCACCGCGACCTCGCGCAGGCAGGCACCCGGACTGTGGCGATCACCGGCAGCAACGGCAAGACCACCACCAAGGACCTGCTGGCGCACGTGCTGCGGACGGTGTCGGGGTCGCCGGATGCCGTGGCCGCGCCGCCCGGTTCCTACAACAACGAGGTGGGGCTGCCGGTCACGGTCATTCGGGCAGCCATCGCCACGCAACGCCCCCGCCACCTGATCCTGGAGATGGGCGCCCGCGGCGCCGGGCACATCCGTGGGCTCTGCGCGATCGCACCGCCCGACATCGGGGTCGTCCTGATGGTCGGCAGCGCCCACCTCGCCGAGTTCGGCAGCCGGGAGGCACTGGCCCGCGCCAAGGCGGAGATGGCGGAGGGGGTGGGTCCCACCGGGGTGTGCATCCTCAACGCCGACGACCCGATCGTGGCGGCGATGGCCGCCCGCACGAGCGCCCGCGTGGTCGGCTTCGGCACCGTTGCGGCGGCCGACGTCCGGGCCTTCGACGTCGACATCGATGCAGCGGCATGCGCTCGGTTCACCCTCGGCTTCGACGGCGTCCGCGCCCCGGTGGCGCTGCCGCTGCCCGGGCCGCATCACGTCACCAATGCCCTCGCCGTGGCCGCCGTCGCCTTGACGGAGGGGTACGGCGTCGAGGAGGTGGCAGCGGCGCTGTCAACGCCTGGAGAGGTGAGCCCGCACCGAATGGCGGTCACGGCGCGCCCGGACGGCGTGACGATTCTCGACGACGCCTACAACGCCAACCCCGAGTCGATGGCGGCCGCGCTGCGCTCACTGGCGGTGCTGGGCAGGTCCCGCGGTAAGGGCGGGCGCACCTGGGCCGTGCTGGGGGAGATGCTCGAACTGGGAGAAGCCGCGGGGACCGAGCACGACGCGATCGGTCGCCTGGCCGTCAGACTGAACATCAACCGGCTGGTCGTGGTCGGGCAGGGTGCTCGCGCGCTCCATCTCGGTGCCCAGCAGGAGGGCAGCTGGGGCGGGGAGTCGCAGTGGGTGAGAGACGCCGATGCCGCCAGGGCCGTGCTGGAGAAGGAACTGGCGGCCGGTGACGTTGTGCTGGTCAAGGCGAGCAATTCGGTGCGGCTCTGGCAGCTCGCCACCGACCTCATTTCCACCGACGTCCTTGCTACCGACCTCCTTGCCGCCGACCTCGTTGCCACCCATCCTGCGCCGGCAGCGCCCGGTCGTGGCGTGCCTCTCGGCAGCGGTGGCGCCCCGTGATCACGATCCTCATCGCGGCCGGGGTGGCTCTGGTGGCGGCGCTGTTCCTGACTCCCGCATTCATCCGGGTGCTGGTGCGCCACGGGTACGGGCAGTTCATCCGCGACGACGGCCCGACCAGCCACCATTCCAAGCGGGGCACCCCGACCATGGGTGGCGCGATCATCATCGGAGCGGTGCTGCTCGGGTACTCGGTCGCCCACCTCGTCACGTTGCGGCCGCCCACCTGGTCCGGGCTGCTCGTGCTCTTCCTCATGGCCGGCCTGGGCCTGGTCGGCTTCCTCGACGACTGGACGAAGATCCGAAACCAGCGCAGCCTCGGATTGCGAGCGTGGCAGAAGCTGCTCGGCCAGTCACTGGTGGCGGTGACCTTCGCCGTGCTCGCCCTGACTCGGCCCAACGAGTCCTTTCGGACGCCCGCGTCCACCCAGATCTCGTTCATCCGCGACACCCCGTTCGATCTGGCGGCGCCAGGTGCCGTGATCGGCACGATCCTGTTCATCGTCTGGGCGTACCTGCTGATCGCCGCCGCGGGCAACGGGGTCAATCTCACCGACGGTCTGGACGGGCTGGCCACCGGGGCGTGCCTGTTCGTCTTCTCGGCCTACACCCTGATCGGGATCTGGCAGTCGGGCCAGTCGTGCTCGGTCGATCCGGGCGCCCAGTGCTACGACGTCCGCGACCCGCGCGATCTCGCGGTCGTGGCAGCAGCCCTGCTCGGTGCCTGCTTCGGATTCCTCTGGTGGAACGCATCGCCGGCGAAGATCTTCATGGGGGACACCGGCTCGTTGGCCCTCGGCGGCGCCATCGCAGGCCTGGCGATCACGACCCGCACCCAACTGCTGTTGCTCATCCTGGGCGGCCTCTTCGTGATCATCACGCTGTCGGTGATCATTCAAGTCGGATCGTTCAAGCTCACCGGGAGACGGGTGTTCCGGATGGCGCCGCTGCAGCACCATTTCGAGCTCATGGGGTGGGGTGAGGTGACGATCGTCATCCGCTTCTGGATCATCGCCGGACTGTTCGTGGCGGTGGCCCTGGGCATCTTCTACACGGAGTGGGTCGCCGGGGATCTCAGGTGAGGTCCCGGATTCGGCGGGTGCCGTGACGGCCGCCGATCCAGTCAGTGGTCCGCAGCTGCTGCTCGGTCGGGGCCGCGACGCCACCGGGCTGCGGGTGCTCGTGGCGGGTCTGGGCGCGTCCGGGGCCGCCGCGGCGCAGGCCCTGCTGGCCACCGGCGCCGACGTGACCGGATGCGATGCCGCAACCGAGCTCTCGACGCGCGCGGTGGCCCTGCGCGCGGCCGGGGCGAGGCTCGTGCTGGGTGCTGCGGCAGCGGATCCGGCCGTGCTTGCGGAGGTCGACCTGGTCGTGACCTCGCCGGGGTGGCGGCCGTCGCACCCGGTGCTGGCCGAGGCACAGCGCTTCGGCATGCCGGTGTGGTCGGAGGCCGAGCTGGCGTGGCGGCTGCGCGACCCCGCCGGTGCGCCGTGGCTGTGCGTCACCGGCACCAACGGCAAGACGACCACGGTGGGTCTGCTGGCGGGCCTGCTGGACGCCTGCGGGATTCCAGCCATCGCCGCCGGGAACATCGGCCTGCCGCTGGTGGACGCAATCGACGCGGCGGTGGAGGTGCTCGCGGTCGAACTGTCGAGCTTCCAGTTGCACTACACCCATTCCACCCGGCCACTGGCTGCGGCCTGCCTCAATGTTGCGGCGGACCACCTGGACTGGCACGGCAGCTACCAGGCCTATCGATCCGACAAGGCGCGGGTCTATGAGCGGACCACGGACACGTGTGTCTACACCGTCGACGACCCGCAGACCGAGGTGATGGTCCGCGCGGCCGACGTGGCGCCGGGGTGCCGCGCGGTGGGCGTCACGCTGGGCGCACCGGCTCCCGGGATGCTGGGGGTCGTCGACGAGGTCCTCGTCGATCGGGCGTTCGGGCCCGACATCAGCCGTGGCGCGCGGGAACTGGCGACGCTGGACGACGTCCGGGCCTTCGCCGCGCCCGCCGGTGACCCCGACGCAGCGGTGGCACCGCACACGGTTTCCAACGTCCTCGTGGCGATGGCGCTGGCGTGCAGCGCCGGCACCCCCGTCGAGCGCCTCGCCGCGGCGTTGCGAGAACAGCGGGCGCCCGGCCACCGGGGCGAGACCGTCGCGCAGTGGGGCGGGCTGCGCTTCGTCGACGACTCCAAAGCCACCAACCCGCATGCCGCGGACGCGGCGATGCGCGGTGCCGTGGCTTCGCGTGCCATGCCCCCAGGATCCGACGACCGCAGCATCGTCTGGATCGCCGGCGGCCAGGCGAAGGGGGCGAGGTTCGAGGAGGTGGCGCGGCGCCATGGCGCCCGATTGCGGGCCGCCGTACTGATCGGCATGGACGCCGATGTGGTCGGCGCCGCTCTGGCCCGACACGCGCCGCACGTCCACCAGGTACGGGTGGACCCGGCTGACACTGGCGAGGTGGCGGAGTACATGGACCGGGTGGTGGCGGCGGCCGTGCGGCTTGCGCGCCCCGGGGACACGATCCTGCTCGCTCCGGGCGCGGCATCGCTGGACCAGTTCAGCGGATACGCCCAGCGCGGTGAGGCCTTCCGCGACGCCGTCACCCGGCGCGCGGGCCCGAGGGCCTGAGCATGACCAGAACCGCCGTCGCCGCGCGGCAGGCACCTGCCACGCGGCCCGCCCCCGGTGCGCTCGGCACATTGCGCCGCTGGTCGGGTCTGGGTGACGTTGATCCGTCGCCGTCGTTCCTGCTCGCCGCCAGCGCCTCCTTCCTCGTCATCTTCGGCTTGATCATGGTGCTCTCCGCGAGCAGTGTGGAGTCCTACGCGGCGACCGGGTCGCCATTCGCCACCGCCCTGAAACAGGCCGGCTTCGCCGCGGCGGGGGTGCCGCTCGCCCTGCTGGCCTCGCGGTTGCCGCTGCGGTGGTGGCGGCGGCTGGCCTGGCCGGTTCTGGTGGTGGCACTGGTGCTGCAGGTGCTGGTCTTCACTCCGCTGGGGGTCGAAGCCAACGGCAACCGCAACTGGGTCGAGATCGGCCCCGTCACGGCGCAGCCGGCGGAGGCGCTCAAGCTCGCCCTGGTCCTCTGGGTGGCACACATCCTGGACCGCAAGGCCCACCTGCTCGACCGGCTGCCGCACCTGGTGATCCCGCTCGCACCGGTCACGGCGCTGGCATTGGGGCTGGTACTGGCCGGGCGCGATGTCGGGTCGGGGGTCGTGCTGGTCGCCATGCTGGCGGGGATGCTGTTCGCGGCCGGGGTGAGGGTGCGCTATCTCGGCGTGGCGGGCCTGCTGACCGGGATCGTGCTGACCGTCATGGTCCTCACGGCCGACCACCGGGTGCAGCGGGTCGAGTCCTGGCTGTCCGGGCGGTGCGAGGCCTACTACGGCGCATGCTGGCAACCGACCCACGGCCAATGGGCACTGGCCTCCGGCGGCTGGTGGGGGCTCGGCCTCGGGGCCAGCCGCGAGAAGTGGGCGTGGCTGCCCGAGGCGCACAACGACTTCATCTACGCGATCATCGGCGAGGAACTGGGGCTGCCGGGCACGCTGACCATCCTTGCGCTGTTCGCCGTGCTGGTGGTCAGCGCGGCCCGAATCGCGATCACCTCACGGGACCGGTTTGTCACGGTCGCGGCGACCGGGATCATCGCGTGGGTGGGCGGCCAGGCGCTGCTCAACATCGGTGTCGTACTGGGCCTCCTGCCGGTCGCCGGCGTCCCGCTGCCCCTGGTGAGCAGCGGCGGTTCGTCGCTGGTGACCAGCCTCATCGCCATCGGAATGCTGGCCTCCTTCGCGCGGATCCGGCCTCGTGCCGGTCCGGGCGGCACCACTGGCGGCGGCGCCGGTCGTGCCGTCGGCCGTGCCCCCGCCGGCAGGTCACGATGAGCGGACCCCGCGGCCGGTTCGCGGTCGTGCTGGCCGGGGGCGGTACCACTGGTCACGTCGCCCCTCTGCTGGCGACCGCTGCCATGCTCCGCCGCCGGCATCCCGGCCTGCCCCTGGTCGCGCTGGGCACAGCGGCGGGACTGGAGGCGCGCCTGGTGCCGGAGCAGGGCATCGATCTGCGGCTGGTGCCCCG
>Ga0163144_10001407_pt1 | contig 56969 bp, 42 predicted proteins | sample OliLak19BULKMAT1_FD_123175 | JGI IMG/M metagenome (GOLD analysis project Ga0163144, IMG submission 123175) | Freshwater microbial mat bacterial communities from Lake Vanda, McMurdo Dry Valleys, Antarctica - Oligotrophic Lake LV.19.BULKMAT1 | ecosystem: Environmental > Aquatic > Freshwater >...
CGCCGATTCGACGACCCCACATCTTTCCCTCGATACAGATCCCTCCGTATCCTGTTCCACCCGACCCTCGTCTTCCACCCGACCCTCGTCGGCCGCGATCCGTGCCCCGTGTTACCGGGCCCGACCTACGGGGTAATCCCGTGTGCGAACGGCCCTGGAACCCAGGGTGTTGAACCTCCGGCGTCAGTGCTCGTTCCGTCCATGGCGGTCGCACTCCCTCCGGACCTCGAGCGACCAGGGTCCAAGACTCCACCAACGGGCAGCCAGCGGGCTCCCCGCGGGCCTTCCACCGAGCCGACCCGACGCGTCCCCCCGCGCGTCTGGGCCGTCGCACCCCGAACATGAACGCACTCCGTCACCTTCGCCGCAGCAGCGCGCCCCGGGTGGGCGCGCTGGCCCTCGGAACGATGTTCCTTTGCGCCGCTCCCGCACACGCGCAACGCTCGGCCGCCACCATCGAGGCGGACCTCCAGTTCGCGCGCGGTCTGGCCTCGAAGTGGTCCTTCGTGGATCTGGCCGAGGAGGTCATCCAGTCGGTGAGCGGCGGGCGCCTCGACAGCGAACAATCCGCCGCGCTCGACCTCTTGCGCTGTGAGATCTTCTCGGTGGGTGCCCGCGCCGAGCGCGACCCCATGCGCCGGAACGAGCTTTTCGAACAGTCGCTCACCTGCCTCGACGGTTACATCTCGGCCAACCCGTACGCCGCGAATCGCGGCGATGCCGAGGAGTCGTTCGTCCAGAACTCGCAGTTCTTGGCGCGCTCGCTCGAGCTCGCGCTCGAGGACGCCATCGGCGAAGAGGCGACCGCGCTGAACACGCGCCGGATCGAAGTCCTCGAGGGCGCGGTCCGCCGCACGAGCGAATTGATCGACTCGGTGTCGGCCATACCGGCCGCGGAGCGCACCGAGAAGCAGGTCGCGCGGCTCTTCGAATTGAAGCTGAGCCTGGGCCAGATCTACGCGACGATCAGCGGCGCCCAAAAGGACGACCCGTTCTTCAAGAAACAAGCGGAAGAGGTGCTCGTCAACCTCGTGTTCGATGCCGGCGAGGGCACGCAGTACGCGCTGCGGGCCTACGCGGCGCTCGGCGACGTCTACGCCGCCAACGGCGAGTACGGGGAAGCCGCCAGCTACTACGACGGCGTCGCGGACCAGGTCATCCCCTTCGACGCCGAGCGTCGCGAAGCGGAGGGGATCGAATGGAGCAAGCTGCCGCAGCCGCAGAAGCAGCGCCGCTTCCTGTTCGTGGAGCTCGCGATGCCCGGCATCCTCAAGTCCTACCGCGGCACCGGCGAGCTCGAAGTCGCGGTCGTGCGCTGCATGTACTTCTGGAACTTGCACCGCAAAGATGCCCTCGACCTGAGCCAGTTCGGGTTCGACGCGTTGCTGCAGGTCGCCCGCGTCATGTTGGCCTCGGACGGCTACCTCGGCGGTGACCTGAACGCTGGCACCGGCGAGTGGTTCGCGACGGAAGAGGAGCGCAATGCCAAATATCGGCAAGGGCGCCAGCAAAAGAGCTCTGTCGACTTCGCCCTCGAGCTCGCCAACCAGGTCGCCAAGGACGCGCCTTCGAACGCCCAAAAAATCGAGGCAGGCAAGCTGATCGCGGAGATCTCGCGCCGTCCCGGCGTCCGTATCTCGGCGGCCCAATTGTTCAAAGCGGCAACCGCGAAACATGGCGACAAGGACTTCGCAGGCGCCCGGGTCGCGGTGAACGAGCTGCTCGTGCGCCTCGACAGCGAAGACCCTGCGGTGCGCACCGAGTTCGGCGCGGGGACCTACAACTTGCTCGGCAAGATCCTGCGTGAGGACGGGCGCGATCTCGAGGCCGCGATGGCCTTCCGCGAGGGCGCGGTCAACTGGTCCGACCCGGAGTTCAACGAGCTCAACGCTCGCAGCTTCCAGTTCCTCGTCGGACGACTCGTCGGCCCGAAAGCCGAGGACCCCGAGCTGCGCGCGCTCCGCGACGAGGCAGAGAGGCTGCTCATCGAAAAGTCGAGCGGCCCGGTCGGCTCGATCCACTTCAACCAGGGCAAGCGCGCCCAGCAGCAGGAGAAGTGGGCCGAGGCGATCGAGGCCTACGGGCAGGTCGATACGACCGACGAGGACTACGAGCTCGCCTTCGTCAACCAGGCGGTCTGCATGTCCCGCGCAGGCCAGATCATGGAGGCCCGCACCAAGTTCGAGACCTACCTCACCGAGGTGCGCACTGCGCCGGAGCGCGCGACGGAGAGCCCGTCCGCGCTCAGTCGGCGCAGGGTCGCGAGCGCGACGGCCGAGTTCTACCGCGGCTACCTCGACCACGAGATCGCCAAGGCGCGGGCCAAGAAAGACCCGAACGATCTCGAGGGCTTCCGGAAAGTCATCGAGAGCCTTGTTGGGTTCGCGGGTCGCTACGGCGACGACCAGCCGAACTTCACGATGATCGCGATGACGCGCCTCACGGACAGCTACGCGCGCCTCGGGGACGCAGAGGCGGCCCAGGCCCAGCTCGACGCGATGGTGGAGAAATTCCCCGCGGAGACGAGCACGGCGAAAGCCGCCCAGGACCTTTTCAAACTCTATCAGTCCAAACACCTCGAGCTGGGGGCGGCCAAGGCGCCCCGCGAGCAGCTCGCGGCCATGGAGCGCTCCATGGCGCGGACACTCGCGGTCCAGAACCGGATCGTCGCCAAGCCGAACTACAACTCGCTGCGCACCGAGGCGAGCCTCTGGTTCGGCCTGTCCGAATGGACGACGGCCAAGGCGGTCCTCGCGCGCATCGTCGAGCGCTTCTACGAGGACCCCGACGAGAAGACCCGCAACACCGTGCAGCGCATCGTCGTGCCCGAGCTCGGGTACTGCATGCTGCAGCTGCGCGAGTTGAACGCGGCCAAAGACTTGCTCGCGCCGGTGGCGATGGGCGAGAACACGACCAAGTCCGCGGTGGCCTACTTCAGCATGGCCGTCGTCGGTTGGCTCGAGGGTGGCGCCAGCGGAGTGAAGGCCGTCCCCGGCGCCGGTGGCACCGAGGAGGAGTTCAAGTTCATCACGGAGAAGTACGCCGCGATCCTGCGCTCTGGTGGCCCCTCCTTCGCGAACTGCCAGTGGTACGAGGACAAGCTGGCCGAGATGTACACCTTCTACATCTGGGGTCAGACCGACAGCCGCAAGCAGTCCGCGGCCAAGGAGATGCTGGACGGCGCCCTGGTCTTCCTCAGCGGTGACTCGACGTTTGAGGCAGTCGAGCGCTTCTGCACCACCGACGGCGATGTCACCGAGGAGCAGAAGGCGCGCCTCGGGAACGGGACCCTCCGGGCGCGTTACCAGTGGCTGTACTCGAAGACCCGTTGACCGGAGGGGGGACCGTTCTCCCGGCCCCCCCTAGCGTGGACCGCGATACAGAGCGCGACTCGCTGCGACGGCTGCGCCGTCATGACCGAGGCTCTGCCGCATGGCCGACATGCGGCGAACCCGTTACCATCCACCGCACGGCCCCCATCACCAACCCCTTGCAAGCCCAACTCCGTTCCCCGCTGTCCGAAGCCGTGGCGACCGTCGCGCGCTTCGCTTGCGTGACCGCCCTCCTCGCCACCTGTGCCGCAGCGCTGCCGCAAGGCGCTCGCCAGGACCAGGTGTTCCGCATAGACCCGCGGCGTGGTGTCGTGACGATCAGCGGTCTCATCGAACAACACGCGCTCGACAAAGTTGTCGTCGTCAAGGCGGACAAGGGTCAAGTCCGTGTCGACTCGGCCGAGGTCATCGAGGTCGTATTCGGCGAGGTCCCGCCGGCGTTCACGGACGCCGTCCGTTACCTCGATCGCAAGGACTTCGAGAACGCCGTCGCGCGTTTCCGGGTCGCCGCGGGTGACGCCTCGGCGCGCCCGGTCGTGCAGGGTCGGGCCCGTTTGCGCGCCGCCGAAACCCTCCTCGTGTGGGGCGCGTCCGACCCGACTCGCTTCCGTGAGGCGGCCGAGGAGGCCGGGCGCTTCCTCGAGGCCTTCGCGGACGACCGGTCCGTGCCGCGCGCGAAGGCCGTTCAGGGGCGCGCGCAGGTGCTCGCCGGAGACGCCGCCGCCGGCGCGGGGACCCTCGGCGCCCTGTTCGAGACAGGGCAGGCAGGCACCGTCGGATATGCGCCGGTCCTGACCCTCGAGGCAGGTCTCGACGCGGCCTTCGCGAGCCTCTCGGCAGGCGACCGGGTCAAGGCCCGCACCCTCTTCGACTCGGTCGGCAGCGCCGCTGGCGCCGTCCCGGCGGAGAGACTGGACGCGGCCGGCAGGGCCAGCGTCGCCGGGATCCGCGAGGTCGCCGCGCTCGGCGCTGGCTTCGTGACGCTCGCCGAAGGCCAGGGAGACCGCGCCGAAGCCGCGTTCCGCGGCAAACCGGAAGCCCAACAGACGGGGCGCGGGCGCGCCGCGGCCCAATTGGGCCTCGGCCAGGCCTACCTGCTCCAGTCCAAGTTCCGCGAGGCCCAGCTCACCTTCGCTTCGGCGGCGACGTTGAGCTACGCCGACGAAGACAACGCCGCGGCGGCCCTCGTCGGGCTCGGCCAGGCGTATTCAGGTCTCGGCGAAGCGGCGAACGCCAAACAGTCCTTCGAGCGGGTCCAGCGCGACTACGGCGATACGCCCCCTGCGGCGCGCGCCACCGAGCTGCTCAGGTCGCTCTGAGGTGCTTCGGAGCGGCACACAACACGATCCGCCCGCGATTATCCTTCTACGGCCATTGATCCTTTTACGGCCCATGATCCTTTTAAGGCCCATGATCCTTCTGCGGCCATTCTTCTCCCACCGAGCTTCTCACGACACCCGCGTGCGGGCGGGGACGCTACGCTCCTGGGCCGCAGCGCACGCCGGGGCGGCCAAAAGGAGCCCCATGGGAGCCCAGGAGAGACCCTGAGGCGACCCTTACGAACACGGCCGCAGATCGACATCCCCCCCTCTTCAGGACCCACCTCTCACCGGCCAGAGACGAGCCGCCGGAACCTCCGGGTCCGCCCATCCCCCCCACTCCCCCAGCAGTATCCGCCCATGAACTCCCATTTCTTCCGCGACCAGGTCAACGGGCTTCTTCGAGCCATTCAGAAGGCGACCCCGTTCGCCCTGACGGGCCTCGTGTTCCTCGCGGCCGCCCACCCCGCGCTCGCCGAGACGACCTCGGTCAAGGACGTCTTCACGAAGTCCGGCCTCGTCGGCATCGTGATCCTGTTGCTCTCGGTCGTCGCCCTCGCGGTGATCATCGAGAACGTCGTGTCGCTGAAGCGTGACAAGCTGGCGCCCCCGGAGGTGATCGACGAGATCCAAGCGCTCTTCGACGAAGAGCACTTCCAGGAGGCCATGGAGCTTTGCGAGAACGAGCCGACCTACTTCACGCGCGTCTGTGGCGCGGGCATCGCGAAGATCGGACACCCGTTCGAGGCCATGGAGAAAGCCATGGAGGAGATGGGCGACGAGGAGTCCATCAAGCTCCACCAGAAGATCGGTTGGTTGCCGGTCATCGCCAACACGGCGCCCATGCTCGGCTTGCTCGGCACGGTGTCGGGTATGGTCAAGTCGTTCAACGTCATCGCCTCGAGCAACGGCCAGGCGAACCCGGCCGAGCTCGCCGGCGGTATCTCGCAGGCGCTGCTCACGACGATGCTCGGACTGGTCGTCGCCATCCCCGTGACGGCGGTGTTCGCGTTCTTGCGCAACCGTCTGATCCGCACCGTCATCGAGACGGGCGCGATCATCGAGGACCTGTTCGAGCGCTTCCGTCCTCAGGGTGGCTGAGCGGAGCTCAGGGGAGATGGGCGCTCAGGCGACGCTCGTGCCCGACCTGGGCGCACCCTCGTACAAGGGTGCGCCAGTCCCCTCCCGATTGGTCCCAAGAGTTCACCCCCGACTCCCACGCAGACTCGAGAGAGCACACTCGAGCCGGCACACTCGAAGAAGGCTCACGCGCACCTAGGAGTGCCCACAGTCGATGAACCTCAACAAACACAGCGCCGAGACCGACATGGAGATGGACATGACGCCGATGATCGACGTCGTGTTCCTCCTGATCATCTTCTTCATGGTCATCACGGACCTGTCGCAACAGGACCTCGAGGAGCTGGAGATGGCGGTCGCCAAGAACGCGGTGCCGGACAAGCCGGACCCGAAGGCTCCGCCGCGCCCGATCCTCAACGTCAAGCACACGGGCGTGATGATCCTCAAGCGCAACACCTACTTCGACCCCGAGGTCGACAAGGGACCCAAGAAGTACCAGCGCTTGCGGGACCAGCTCTATTTGATCGCGCAGCAGATGAAAAAGGCGCCGATCGAACCGGGCGCCTCGCGCATGGTGCCCGACGACCCGCTCATGATCCGCGTCGACGCCAGCACGGACTTCAAGTACGTGCAGGACATCATGAAGGAGTGCGGCGACACATCGATCTCGATCTGGAAGCTCCAGATCGGCGTCAAGGTCCCGCAGGAAAACGCGGCGAAGAAATAGCCGCCGCCGAGCGACAACCGCAAGTACGCCACGATGGAACGGGCCGCGTGCCCACGACCGGAGAATCAACCCATGGCTAGACGCAAGCGCAACATACTCGCGGGCATCGCCTCGCAGTCCTGCAAGCTCGAGATGACGCCGATGATCGACGTCACCTTCTTGCTGCTGATCTTCTTCATGTGCACGCTGAAGTTCAAAACCCTCGAGGGCAAGCTCTCGGCATTCCTGCCGAAGGACGTCGGGGTGAACACGAGTGACGCGATCCCGAAGGAGAAGATCGAGATCCGCATGGACATCCGGACGGCTGGCGCCAAGGTCAAGCCCAAGGGCAAGGGTGCGTACACCCAAGAGGATGCCGACGCGAAGAACCGCTTCGTCTTCGACGACTCGCGCGTGATCCGCTACAGCATCGGGCCGAAGCAGACCACGGACCTGGCCGAGGTCGAACGGACCCTCAAGACGTTCTTCGCCCAGGACCCGACCCGCCCGGCGACCATCGACCCGCGCGAGGGGATCGTGGTGACGGACGTCGTCGACGTGCTCGACATCGCGATGAACGTGGGCTTCAAGGACATCACCTTCGTCGGCTCCTACGAGAAGTGAGCGTGAGCTCGGCGGAGGTCTGCATCGCTGGCTAGGAGCCTGCGCCGCTCGCCAGCGAGCCGCCTTGAGCGGCATTCGCCTCGCAGGGGCCCCGAGCGGGGCCCCTGCGGTCGTTTCACAGGGCCGCGCGGGCCGGAGGCCTTGGCTCGGGGCCCTCGTCAGTGCCCGATCTTCTGAGGAGTTGTTCGAACACTCGTCAGCGCGAGTCGCCTACCCCTTGGCGCTCACCACCCGCGACGGTATCCTCTTTCCAGTCCGTCGGCGGGCGCCCCCGTGCCCGCCTCCCCCAAAGAACGACCTGCGTGTGTCGCGTCACCCAGTGACACGACCCGCCGCGGGAAGTGCCCCCCTCGACGTTCCTTCTCGGCGCTGGCGCGGTAGCCAAGCTCCCCTCACTGGGGTAGCGTGCCCACCCCCCACCCGTCGTTTTCCCCCCAAAACTCCCTCGACGAGTCTCTACGAATGAGGACCGCCGGAACCGCTTTCTCTCTGCTCCTGCTGGGCGCGTGTGCAAACGCGCCGACTGGCCAGACACCGGTCGAACCGCAGGACGGCTCCCAGCCCCAGAACCTTGACGAGCGCGGTCAAGCCGATCGGCAAACCGGCGAGACGGGTCACACCGTCGAACGCGGCAGCGCGCCTGTCGCGCCTCGCCAGGAAGACTCGCTCGGCCAGGACGCGGCGCTGATCGAGCTCCGCGCCCAGAAGGACCAGCTTCTGTTCGACTCCGCGCTGGACCAGGCCCGCGATCTGTCGGCGCGCATGCGCTTCCAGGACGCGATGACACAGGTCAACCGCGCGCTCGAGATCAAACCCACCAGCCTGCCCGCACGGCAGCTCTTGGGCGAGATCCAAACGGCGCTCGGCATCCCAGCGGGCGTGATCAACAGCTCGCAGCTCGACGGGGCCACCGAGGCCGCGTTGCGCATCGAGCAGTCGAAGCTCGAGGCCAAAGCGAGCCTCACCGACGGCAAGCTCGCGCTCGCCCGCGGTGACTACGACCGCGCGATCGCCGAGCTCTCCATCGCGAAAATCAAGGTCCAGACGTCGCCCTACACCGTGAAGTGGGACGGCATCGACACCGAGGTCGACACGCTCCTCCAGCAGGCGCGTGAAGAGCGTCGCGCCGCCGCGGAAGCCGTGCGCATGCGCGAGCGCGAGGAGACCTACACCCGGGCCCGGAGCCAGGAGAGCGAAGCGCGCAATCGCGAGCAGGCCGTCGTCGAGAACATCGTCGTGCAGGCGGCCCAGTCCTTCGAGGCCGGGCGCTACGACAAAGCGATGGACCTCGCCGACAAGGCCCTGCGCCTCGACGCGCGCCACGTGCGCGCCCAAGAGATTCGCGAAGCGGCCCACCGTGCTGGCCGCGAGAAGGTCCGCTCGGACTACATCGAGGCCAAGCGCGAGGAGTTCCGCGTCTGGCGCGAGAACCTCGAGCGCATGCGCGTTCCGAACACGGACGTGCTGACGTTGCCGGATCCGGACGTGTGGCAGGCCAACACCAAGCTGCGTGGGCAGCGTCGCGGCCTCGACCTGAGCCGCAGCGTGTCGCCGGCCGAGCTGAGCCTTCGCAACGAGCTGCGCACGAAGACCGTCCGCATGCCCGGGATCGAGAACGAGGAGAGCCTCGACGCCCTCGTGTCGATGATCCGTGACAACACGGGCCTCCCTCTGATCGTCGACCCGGCCGCGGAGAACGCGGTGGTCGACGCGGGGATCGTGTTCAACTTCGACTTCGAGAACGAGCTGACCGTCGAGCAGGCGCTGAACCGCTTGACCGCGATGGCGGGCGACGAGGTCACTTGGACCGTGCGTTTCGACGCCGTGTTCGTGACGACGAAGGAAAAGGCGGCCGGCGCGCCGACCGTCCAGCTCCACTCGGTGCAGGACCTGATCTTCGCGATCACCGACTTCACCGGCCCGCGCATCGACCAGCTGCGCCTCCTCAGCGACCTCGAGGACGAAGACGGCGGCGGCCCCTTCGGCAGCGTGCTCGAGTCCCAGCGCATGATCGAGATCGACGAGCTCCTGACGCTCGTGACCGACACCGTCGGGACTGGCACGTGGGAGAACACCGGCGTGTCGATCGACGCGGGTGAGGGTTACCTCCTCGTGTCCCAGACGCCGGAGGTGCAGATTGAGCTGCGCGACTTCCTCGAGGACCTGCGCCGCTTCAACTCGGCGCTCGTCACGATCGACGCCAAGTTCATGCAGGTCGGCGAGAGCTGGATCCAAGAGATCGGCGTCGACTTCCGCGGCCTCGACAACCGCATCCTGGAGGACGTGACGAACGGCCTCGAGGACATGGCGTCGCTCGGACTCGACAACGGCGGTTCGGGCATCGACGGCACGAACGCCGCCGGTCAGCCCAGCGCTGGTTTCTTCTTCGATGACGGCCAGGACGGCGCGTTCGCTGCGACTGCGCAGAACTTCTTCACGTCGGCCCTCGGCCAGCGCCTAACGAACCTGGGCGGCATGTCGTTCCAGCTCAACTTCTTCAACGACGCGGAGCTCTCGCTGATCCTGCGCGCCGTCGAGAAGTCGGAGCAGTTCCAGATCGTCAACAGCCAGACCCTCTCGGTGCACAACACCCAGCGGGCGTACGTGGCGGTCATCAACCAGCGGGCGTACATCCAGGACTTCGACGTCGAGGTCGCTCAGCTGCAGTCGGTCGCCGACCCGTTGATCAACGTGCTCCACGAAGGGGTCGTGCTCGACGTCCGCCCGACGATCGGTGACGACCGCAAGTGGCTCATGCTCGAGGTGCAACCGACCGTCGCCCGCGTCGTCAGCCTGCGCAACTTCTCGACGACCCTCGGCGGTAACACGTCGCCCGTCGAGTTCCAGCTGCCCGAGCTCGAGGTGCAGAGCGTCAACACTAGCGCCTACCTGCCCGATGGCGGCTCGCTGCTCCTCGGCGGCCTGAGCCGCGTGCGCAACATCGAGCGCCGCGCCGAGGTCCCGTGGATCGCGAAGGTCCCGGTCCTGGGTTTCCTCTTCAAGCAAGAGGGTTACAACGACGAGCGCGAGTCGCTCATGATCCTGATCAAGGCCAAGATCAGCGACATCCGCGAAGAGGTCGAGCGCGAGCTCGAAGGCAAGTACTGAGCGGGGTCCGCTGGGCCACCCAGAGTGGCGGCCCAGAGTGGCGGAATCATTCCGATCGAGGGGGGCGTATCCGAATCCGGATGCGCCCCCCTCGGATTGGAGCCGAGTGTCAGCGCAGGCCCGTGGGCCCCGCCTGTCAGCCCTGCGGGCGCGCTCGCATATTTGCCCGGCTGCACCCTTGATCCGGCGTCGGCGATTGCTGGAATCAACGTATGGCAGAGCTCGATGCGGTGCTGTTCGACGTCGACGATACCCTCGTCGCGACCACCGAATTTGCGCGCCGCGCGCGTCACAATGCGGTGCGGGCGATGATCGACATGGGCCTCGACGTGCCCGAGGTCGATCTCGGGCGCGAGCTCGAAGCGGTCATCGCGGAGTTCGGGTCGAACTACGACCACCACCTCGACAAGCTGCTGCAACGGGTGCCCGCCGCGACCTGGGCGGGCATCAACCCGGCGCTCCTCGTCTCCGCCGGGATCGTCGCCTACCACGACACGAAGTTCCGCGAGCTGCGCCCCTTCCCCGACGTCATTCCGTTCCTGCGGGCGCTGCGCGACGCCGGCCTGCAGACGGGGATCGTGACGCACGGCCTGACCACCAAACAAGCCGAGAAGCTCATTCGACTCGGGCTCATTCCCCACCTCGGGACGAACTCGATCTTCATCTCGGATCAAGTAGGGATCAGCAAGCCCAACCCGCGGCTCTTCCAGCGCGCCCTCGACGTGCTCGGCCTCACCGCGGCGCGAACGATGTACGTCGGTGACAATCCGGCGAACGATATCGAGCCCTGCCGAACCCTCGGGATGCGCACGGTCTGGTCGCGGCGGGCCGCGAAGCCGGGTCGCAGCGCGCAGCCGGGAGTGGCGGCGGCCCACCACACGATCGATGACTTCAAGCAGCTCGCCGGGATCCTGCGCTCGGAATACGGCGTGCGCCTGAACATGGGCTGAGGCAGGTACGGAGCCAAAAAACGAGCCTGGCTCCGTATTTTAGCTCCGTACCCGCCCGCCGCTCAGGTCGCGATCAAGACGACCGCGATCACGGCCCACACGATCGTGAGGAAGCGCCAGTACCGGTAGTTGAGCTCCAGGGCGACCCGCCGGGGCGCGCGACCATCGCGGGAGCGCACGACGATCACCGTGTTCGCGATGACCCCCCCGAGGACGTGCACCGCGTGGGTGAACGTCAGGACGAGGAAGAGCGTGGCCTCCATGCTGATCCGTTGTCCCCCCTCCGGGACCGCTGCGCCCAAGAGCGCGGCCCAGTTCCAGCCCTGGACCACCATGTAGACGAGGGCCAGGAGCAAGGAGGCGAGGGTCAGGCGGCGCGCATCAGCGGGCGCGGTCTCGCGCCGCCTCGCGCGTGCGACGAGCAGGTCACACGCCACCAGCGCTGCGGTCGCCAGGGCGATTGAGAGGAGGTTCCGGAAGGGCTCGGCGGCGGTCCAGCTCTCGCCCTCGCGCCAGCGGAAGATCCCGTAGGCCGCGAGCGTCGCGCCAAAGATCATCGCGAGCGACCCGAGAAAGATCGACATGCCGAAGGTGTTCACCTCGTGCTCGTCGAACTCGGGCGCGCCCTTGCCGAGGTCGCGGCCACCACCGCGCGGTCCGTGTGACTCGCCGTGCCCCGTAGCGAGCTGGTCGTCCTTGCGGATGCGGGACGGTCGGAAGTGGGCCTGGAGGCCCTCTGGTGCTCGCGTGCTCATGATGTTCCTAAGGCGATGGGCCACCCCAGCGGGGCGGCCCATGGCATTCGCGCGGCGAGGCGCGCGGGATGAGGGTCGTCGCTGGACCGCAGAAGTGTCCACGGCGCGCGCCCCTCACTGAGGCGCCGACTGGTACTTGTTGCGGTCGAATTGGTCTTTGTTGGACTGGTACTGGCCGCGGTCAATGGCCAGGAAGCCGATGAAGAGCCAGACGAAGAACAGCGATCCGAAGATCAGCACCGAGTGGAAACCCTTGTCCCACGCGAGGTGCATGAAAATCAGCATCACTAGGAAGGCCTTGATCGTCGCGATCGTCATCGCGATCGGGATGTCGAAGGCGCCCAGATCGTACTGAGCCGAGAAGACGGTCAGGCCGGTGAGGGCCATCAGCGCGATCCAGGTGCCGAACAGCAGCCAGCCCGGGAGGGCGTGGTGCTTCCCGGCGCCATGATCTGCGTGGCCGGCTGGTGCGCCGTGGGCCGCGGCCCCGTGCTCGTGGGCGGTCGTGGAGGACATCGCGATGGGACTCCTAGTGGATCAGGTAGAGCAGGGGGAAGAGGTAGATCCAGATCAAGTCGACGATGTGCCAGTACAGCGCAGAGAAGTCGACCGGACCGTAGTAGGACGGCGTGAAGTGCCCGCGGATCGCGCGGGTGAGCAGCCAACCGAACACGACGATGCCGAGCAGCACGTGGATGCCGTGCAGGCCGGTCATGCAGAAGTAGATGCCGAAGAAGATCTTCAGGCGCTCGCGGACCTCGACGGGGACGGTCGGGTCGTTCCACGGGGCGCCGTGACCCTTGGCGTGCGCCTCGCCCTCCGCGCCATGCTGGGTGACCTCCCCAGCGGGGTGCTCGGCTGCGGCTGGCACCTGCACCTCGCCCGCGCCGTGTTCCTGGCCCTGGCCCTCTTCCGCGACAAACGCGACCGTCTGGGCCTTGAGCCCCGCGTGGCCCGGGTAAGCCTCATCGGTCGGCGCGTAGTACGTGCCGGGCTTCAACCCGACGTGGAACTTGTGCTTGTACTCGATGTACTTGATCCCCATGAACCCGAACGCACACAGGATCGTGAGCGCGAGGTTCATGATCAGCCGCTTGTTCTGGCCGAGCTGCGCGTTGCGCACGGCCCAGGCCGCGGTGAGGCTCGAGAAGAGCAACACACAGGTGTTGATCGCCCCCCACTTCGTGTCGAGCGCCGTTGAAGCGAACACGAAGACCTCCGGGTGCATCGAGCGATAGATCGCGTACGCACAGAAGAGGCCCGAGAAGAACAGGATCTCGGTGACGAGGAAGACCCAGATCCCGAGCTTTCCGGAATCGAACTGGTGGTCCTCGTCCTCGAAGTGGTGCGCGAGGAAGGGCTTGTCGCCGTGCCCGTGGTCGTTGGACATGGGGTAGGGATGGACAGGTGCTCGGGGGAGCGGGCGCACCTTCGAGGCGCGCCCGTGGGGTCGGACAGGTGGCGAGGGGACGAGCGCTACGGCGCTCAGTGCTGGATACGACTCTGGTAACCGGGCACCGGCACCCAGCCCTGGACTTCGTCATCCCACTTCACGCGCTCCATGTCGTAGGGATCGGACGCGTGCGGCGGGTGCTCGAAGTTGAAGTGCGGCGGCGGGGACGGGCAATCCCACTCCATCGTCGCGCCGCCCCAGGGGTTGGCAGGGGCCTTGCGCCCATCGCGCAGCGACTTCAGCAGAGCGTAGACGATCATCAAGATCCCGATACCGAGGACCAGCGTGCCGATCGTCGAGAGCTGGTGGTACAGGGTGAAGTCGGGCTTGTAGTCCGCGTAACGGCGCGGCATGCCCTGGGACCCCATGATGAACTGGGGGAAGAACGCCAGGTTGAAACCGAGGAACGCGATGATCGACGCGGCCTGTGAGAACTTCTCGTCGTACATACGCCCCATCATTTTGGGCCACCAGTAGTGGAGGCCGCCGAGGAACGCGAACAACGTCCCGCCGACCATCACGTAGTGGAAGTGCGCCACGATGAAGTACGTGTCGTGCAGGAACACGTCCGTCGACATGACCGACAGGAAGAGGCCCGTGAGACCACCGATCGTGAACAGCCAGATGAACTCGAGCGCGTAGAGCATCGGCGTCTCGAGGGAGACCGAGCCCTTGTACAACGTCGCGAGCCAGTTGAAGACTTTGATCGCCGACGGGATCGCGATCGTGAACGTGATCGCGCTGAAGATCACCCCCGCCAGGGCCGACTGGCCGCTGACGAACATGTGGTGGCCCCAGACGAGGAAGCTCAGGAGCGCGATCGACACGCTCGAGTACGCGATCATCTTGTAGCCGAAGATGTGCTTGCGGCTGAAGGTGGCGATGAGCTCCGACACGATCGCCATCGCCGGCAGGATCATGATGTAGACCGCCGGGTGGCTGTAGAACCAGAAGAAGTGCTGGAACATCACCGGGTCGCCGCCGTTTTTCGGGTCGAAGATCCCGATGCCGAGGGCGCGCTCCATGATCAGCATGAGCAGCGTGATGCCGAGCACCGGCGTCGCCAGCACCTGGATCACGGCCGTCGCGTACATGCCCCACAGGAACAGCGGCAGCTTGTGCCACGTCATCCCCGGCGGACGCATCTTGTGGATCGTGACGATGAAGTTCAGGCCGGTGAAGATCGAGCTGAATCCGAGCACGAACGCGCCCGCGGTGGCCTGGATGACCGCCGTCGAGGAGACCGACGATGAATACGGCGTGTAGAACGTCCAGCCCGTGTCGAGGCCGCCATCGATCAGCGTCCAGAGGAAGAAAAACGCCCCGCCGAGCCACAGGTAGAAGCTGCCGAGGTTCAGCCGCGGGAAGGCGACGTCCTTCGCCCCTAGCATCAGCGGCAGCACCATGTTGCCGAGCGCCGCTGGGATGCCGGGGATGATGAACAAGAACACCATCACCGCGCCATGGATGCTGAAGAACTGGTTGTACGTCTCGTGGGTCATGAACTGCATGCCCGGGTTGAAGAGCTCCAACCGGAACAAGAGCGCAGCGAGACCACCGATCGCGAACGCGGAGGTGATCCCGATCAAGTACATGACCCCGATCCGCTTGTGATCGAGGGTCAGGAGCCACGACAACGCCCCCTTGGTGACGTTCAAGTAGTTCGTGTCCAGGTGTTGAACCGGGACGCGGCCGGTCTCGCGACCGGTGATCGGAAGGTCGATCTTTGCCATTTTCAGGTGCTCCGGTTCAATTCTGTGCGATCTGCTTGATGAAGAGCGTCAAGCTATGGATCTGTTCGGCGTCGAGGTAGTTGAAGACCGGCATCTGGGGGCCGTAGTCCTTCACGATCTGACTCTGCGGATTCAGGATCGAACGTCGGATGTAGTCCTCGTCGATGAGCGTCGTGCTGCCATCGGCGAGCGCGCGCTCCGCGCCCCAGTCCTTGGCGGTGAGCTGGAAGCTCGGACCGGTGTTCTTCGCGCCGTCGATCGTGTGGCACGAGTGGCACGCGAAGTACTTGTAGAGCTTCTCTCCATACGCGAGATCCGGCAGCGGCTGCCCGTTCTCGTCGTTGCGCGGGTTACTGTTGATCCCCCACCACACGTCGAACTCCGCCTGCGGCAGGATCTCGAGCTTGGCGTACATGTTCGAGTGGTCCTTGCCGCAGTACTCGCTGCAGTAGATGCGGTAGGTGCCCGCGCGATCGGTCGGGAACCAAACCATGGTCACGCGGTCCGGCAGGACGTCCTGCTTCTGACGGAAGGCGGGCAGGTGCATCGAGTGCAGAGTGTCCTGGCTCGACATCAGGAAGCGCACCGGGCGCCCCTGGGGCACGGCGAGCTTCTGGGGCACCATCGTCCCGTCGGGGTAGGTGAAGTTCCAACCCCAGGTGTAGGCGCTGACGCGGATGTCGAGCGTGCCCTTCGGCGCCGTCCGCAGGTCGAGGAACGTGACGTACCCCTGCCAGAAGATCACCGCGACGAGGATCGTCGGCAACACGCTCCAGATGATCTCGATCGGCGTGTTGTGCGTGATCGACTGGTCCGCGACCACACCTGGGCGACGGCGGTACTTGACCACGAATATCACCAGCAGCACGAGGATCAACGCCGTGAAGACGTAGTTGATCCACATGATGAAGTGGAAGGTCGCGTCCACGTCCTTGGCCGTCTCGGAGGCCGCGACGGGCAACCAGAAGGTCCCGTCCGAGACCTCGACCGCGAACTCGGGCAAGTGCGGAGCGACCCGATTCGGATCGAGCCCGTCGTCCATCGGCGCCGGCGTCGCAGCGGCCTCTGTCGGCGCAGACGCGCCAGCACCCTGCTCCGTCGTCGCGCCCGCCTCCTGGATCGTGGGCGCTTCCGCGGCGAACGAGGGAGAGGCCGAACCCGACGCCGCGCCAAGAGGCGCGAGGGCGAGGACGGCGACCTGGAACAGGTTCGTCAACATGGCGGTCATCGGACAATCTCCTCGGCGCCGGCCGGACCCGCTTGGGCCCGCGCCTCCATGCGCCGCAGGAAGAAGAAGCCTGTGAGGAGGCCCACCACCATCACCACCGCCCCGGCCGTCATGACACGGCGGGCGGCGAGGGCATAGGAGCCCAGCAGTGGGTCATAGATGAAACAGCTGAGGAAGATCCCGTCGAAGAGCGTGCCGATTTCGCCGGCGCTGGCTTCAACCAGGGACATGCGCAGCGTGCCCGACAGCGGGTCGAGCCCGCTCAGGTAACGCGCGACCCTGCCATCCGGGGTGATCACGATGTTGGCGGCGTCGTGCGCGAACTCCTTGCGCTCGGGCAGCCACTTGAAGCCAAAACCGATCGCATCGGCGACACGCTGGATCGTGCGCTCGTCGCCGACGAGGAACGTCCAGGCGGACGCGACTTGGGCCTCGACCTGCGCCTCGTCCGAGGTCGGCAGCTCGTGCAGGATGGCCGCGACCAGACGCGTCGCGTACTCCCCCTTCATGCGCGCCGCCTTCTCGGGCGTGTCGCGCGCGTCGATCGAAATGGTGACGATGCGGTACTGCTCACCGAGGGCCAGCTTCGGCGCCATCTTGCCCATGGCCTCGACGAGCTTCGTCAAGTGCACGCTGCAGAGCTGCGGACAATCGGTGTAGTTGAGCGTCAGGATCGTCGGCAGGCTGCCGTCGAAGAGCTCCCCGAGCGTCACCACCGCGCCATCAGCGGTCGTGAAACGCGCCTCGCGCGGCAGCTCGACGCCGAGCTTCTGCTCGATCTCGACGCCGTCGAGGGCGCTGATCTTCTCGCCGATGACCTGCGCCGGCGCCGCGTGTAGCGGGCCAACGGAGAGGCCAGCGGCGAGGAGCGCCGCGATCGGGAGGGTCGATCGAATCTTGGTGACGAACATATGGAGCGGAGCCCCTTCTCGGACTCACTTCTTGTACTGGTCAAGGACCTTGCGCTTGCCCTCTTCAACCGGGATCGACACGAACGTCTTGGCGTCCGGGCCCTCCTCTACGACACCCTCGGGCGAGGGGATCCCGCGGTGGTAACCGTGCAGGACCTCCTTGTCCGCGGCGAGCTTCTTGGCGTTGGCCGTCGCAGGCCGGGCAGCGGCCTCGGCGTACCGCTCGACCTCGAGCGCCCGCTCGGTCTGGTAGTAGAGGCCGGTCAGCGCGAACACGGATGCGACGATCAGGATCACCCCAACCACGCCGAGCCAAGCGAGGAACTGGGACGCGACGACGTCCTCTTCGATCTCTCGATTCGGGTGGTCGGCGGGATGGTCGTGGGAATGGGAATCCATGGTGGTGTCCTTAGAAGTTTTCGAAGCGCAGCGACTCGGGGAGGCGCGGATCTCCGAGCGCGACCGCGGATTTCCCGTCGAAGCGTTTGAGGATCGCGAACAAGACGAACCCCACGACCCCGACGAACGCTGTCAGGTCCATCGGATTCCAGGTCGTGCCTGCATGGGCTGGATCCTGCCCGGGCACACCATTGAAAAGCTCGGGCATTACGTTCCAGTACATGTCGATGTAATGGAACACGAGGCAGTACACCGCCCACGATGCGAGGACTGCGCGGTTGCGCTTGACGTGCCGCGAGAGCAGCCCGAGCATCGGGATCAGAAAGTGACCCGCAGCGAGCGCGATCGATAGCGCGGTCCAGTCGCCCCACATGCGGTAGTGGAACCAACCGGTCTCCTCCGGAATGTCCGCGTACCAATACAGCATGAACTGACTGAACGCGACGTAGCTCCAGAAGAACGTGAACGCGAAGAGCATCTTCCCGATGTCGTGGAAGTGCTCGGTGGTCACGACGTTCTTCAGCTGGCCGCGCTTCTCGAGCCAGAGCGAGAAGAGCACGAGCACCGCGTTGAGCGACCAGAACGAGCCGGCGAAGAAGTACACGCCGTACATCGTGCTGAACCACTCGGCGTTGAGGCTCATCGACAGGTCGAAGGCCGCGAACGTCGCCGTCAAGGCGAAGAGGATCATCGCAACGCCGCTGATCTTCTGCATCTTCAGCGTGCGCTTCGGGTCCTGATCCTCGTCCTGGGCCAACGAGTGCTTCGAGTAGAAGCCGGCGAGGCCGATCCAGATCGCGAAGTACACGAGGACCCGGACCAGGAAGAACGGCCCGTTCAAGTACCCGGCCTTGTGGTGAATGAGCGGATGATCGTCGGCGAAGGCCGTGTTCGCCCAGTCGTAGATGTACGACGACCCGAAGAGGGTCGGCACCACACACACGGCGAGCACCAGGAACAACAACGGCACGAGGCCCGCCGTCACGGCTTCCGCGACCCGCCGCACGACGACGGACCAACCGGCTGTCGTAAGGTGCTGCAGGATGATGAAGAAGAGCCCTCCGATGCACATAGTGAGCGCCCACAGGATCGCGACGAGGAGCGAATGCCCCATGTGCACGACCCCAAAGGCCGGCTGATGGCCATACGGCGACTCCGCGGGCCAGCTGCCGGCCAGGCCGGAGTAGGCGATGCCGACAGTGCCGAGGATGCCGATGACCCCGACGGCGAGCGCGACGGTCGCGGGCTTGGCGAGCCCGCGCACCATGACTTGCTCACGGGTGGGAATGGTGGCGTGTGCTTGCATCTCAGCGTCCCCCTTGCGTGAACTCGAGGAGTCCAATCGGGAGTTCTCGGTAGTCGCCCTCTGGGGCGCGTTTGGAGTCGATCGCCTGGCTCGCCTGGAGAGCGCGCACCCAGGCGACGATGGCCCAGCGATCCTCCGCCGGGATCTGCGCGGCGTAACCCTTCATCGTGCTGATGCCGTGGCCGGCGATGTGGAAGAGCTCGCCGTTCTTGCGCAACACTGTCGCGCTCGCTTGGAGGTTCTTCGGGTCGATCCAGCCCCAGCGCGCGCCGCGAATGTCCTTCGCCCGCAGCGCGACCGAGCCGAGCCCATCGCCGCGCACGCCGTGGCACACCGAACAGTAGATGCCGAAGCGCTGCTCCCCGCGGTCGAGGAAGGCGCTGTCGACGGTCAACGCGGCCGGGAATCCCGTCAGCCACGGCGCGTCCGGGACGCCCGATGCGCCGGGCTCCAGGCCGACCGGCGAAGCAGCGTTCACTTGCACGCCGTAACGCAGCTCCATGTCGTCGAAGGGCTGACCGACCGCGATGGTGCCGGGTACCTGGACCCGCGCCCCGCGGCCGTCTGCGAACAGCGGCACCCCGCCGACGGTGATGTCGATGGTCTGTTGCGGCTTCACCTTGCGCTGGAAGCTCATGTCGGTCCAGACGGCGTAACGCGGCTTCTGGCTCGTCGAGTGGCGACCGCGGTAAGCCATCGCCAGCGGGATCAAAGTCAGGCAGGTCGCGATCGCGGCGATGCCGTGCAACCAGCCCGGCAACGAGGCGCGGCTGTCATCGGCCGGGCACTCGACGACGGACTCGGACCCAATGGCGAGGAGACCGCGCACCTGGCCAGCGTCAAAGCGCGGGTCGCCCGACTCGATCACGACCGCGAACCGGTCGCTCGTGACACGCGCGAACGCGTCGAGGCGATGCAACGGGTGCGAGAAGCGCGGCAGCCGATTCAGCGCCAACATCCCGAAGAACGTCGTGAACGCGGAGAAGGCGATGATGACCTCGAACGCGACGGGGATGTTCGCCGGCAACGACCACATCGGCTTGCCGGAGATCAGGAAGGCGTAACCCTTCGCGTTGACCCACCACTGGCCGAAGATGCCGAACGCGAGGCCGCAGAGCCCCATCGTGAGCGTGATCCAGGGCAAGAACGTGGCCTTGATGCCCATCGCCTTGTCGATCCCGTGGACCGGGAAGGGCGTGTGGGCGTCCCAGTTCGTGAACCCGGCGTCCCGCACGCGGCGCGCGGCCGCGAGCAGGGCGTCAACGTTGTCGTAGAGCCCAACGAGGCCGTAGGGCCGCGCGGGGGTCGTCGCCTTGGAATCAGCCATGGTGCCCAGTCTCCGTTGAATGCCGGGTCTCCCCGTTGTGGGCGCCACTCTGGGCGGCGCTGTGGCCGTGGTCACCGTGGCCGGCATGCGCCGCGGGCATGACGATCTTCACTTCGGACATGGCGACGAAGGGCAGGAACCGAATGAACAGCAGGAACAACGTGAGGAAGAGTCCGAAGCTCCCGATGAAGGTGCACATGTCGACCCAAGTCGGCGAGAAGTAGGCCCAACTCGACGGCAGGAAGTCGCGGCTGAGCGACGTGACCACGATCACGAAACGCTCGAACCACATACCGATGTTGGTCGTAATGCTCACGAGCATGACAACCACCAAGTTGCGACGCAGCTTCCTGGACCAGAAGAGCTGCGGGAAGATCACGTTGCAAGAAACCATGATCCAGTACGCCCACCAGTAGTTGCCGAAGGCCCGGTTGACGAAGGCGAACTGCTCGTACATGACACCGCCGTACCAGGCCATGAAGAACTCGACCATGTAGGCGTAGCCGACGAGCATGCCGGTCGCCATCAGGATGCGACACATCACGTCGATGTGCGTCAGCGTGATGATGTGCCCGAGGTTGAAGTACTTCCGCGCCGGGATCATCAGCGTCAGCACCATCGCGAAGCCCGAGAAGATGGCGCCTGCGACGAAGTACGGCGGGAAGACCGTCGTGTGCCAGCCCGGGACTTGCGATACCGCGAAGTCGAAGGACACGACCGAGTGCACCGAGAGCACGAGCGGCGTCGCGAGCGAGGCCAGGATCAGGTAGGCGCGCTCGTAGACGTGCCAGTGGCGCGACGAGCCGGTCCAGCCGAGGGAGAACGCGCCGTAGATCGCGCGGCGCCACTTGTTGGTCGAGCGGTCCCGCAGCGTCGCGAGGTCCGGGACCATGCCCATGTACCAGAAGATCAGCGACACCGAGAAGTACGTGCTGACCGCGAACACATCCCACAACAGCGGGCTGCGGAAGTTCGGCCACATGCTCATCTGGTTCGGCAGCGGCGCGAGCCAGTACGCGACCCAGATTCGACCGACGTGCACCCCGGGGAACATGCCGGCGCAGATGACGGCGAAGATCGTCATCGCCTCCGCTGAGCGGTTCACGGCCGTGCGCCAGTTCTGACGCGTGAGATACAGGACCGCCGAGATGAGCGTGCCCGCGTGACCGATGCCGACCCAGAAGACGAAGTTCACGATCGGCCAGCCCCAGAAGACCGGGTTGTTGTTACCCCAGACCCCGACGCCCGTGTGGATCAGGTAGGCGAGGCAGATGCCCAGCATCCCGAGCACGCTGACAGACAGGGCGAAGAGCGCGATCCAGAGCTTGTCGGTCTTCGCGACCGGCTGCTCGGGGATCCCGGCCACCATCTGGGTGACCGTGGTGAAGTTGTTCTGGCCCTCGACGAGAGTCGGGCGGACCCGGGGGTCCTGGCCGGCGGGGAGCCCGTGAATCGGATCGGTGGCTACCATGATCTAGTTCCTTGAGCCAACTAGGTGGACCTAGTGGCCGCCCCCGTTCGAGTGGTCCGGTGCGGCGCCGTGTTGCTCGCCCGCGTGCCCGCCGTTATGCCCGCCGTTATGCACTATGGAATGGTGCGCCACGGGGATCGTGCCGGCCTGGAAGGCGCCTTGCTTCATCGCATCCGCGAGCTTCGGGTTCAGGTTCGTCACCTTGGCCATGTACAGCGTGCGCGGTCGGATGTTGAGCTCTTCGAGCATCGCGTAAGCGCGCGGATCCTTACGTTGCTTCGCGATCGCCGAGGTCTCGTCGAGAATGTTCCCGAACGTGATCGCGTTCGGCGGGCAGGCGGATTGGCACGCCGTCACGACCTCGCCGTCGGCGATCATGCGCTGCGCGTTGCGCGCCTTGATGCGCGCCGACGAGATACGCTGCACGCAGTAGGTGCATTTCTCCATCACGCCCCGCGAACGCACGGTGACGTTTGGGTTCTGAGCCAGCTGGAGGACCTTGTTCCCCGGCTTGTCCATGAACTTCGTGTAGTGGAAATAGTTGAAGCGCCGCACCTTCGCCGGGCAGTTGTTGCCGCAGTACCGGGTCCCGATGCAGCGGTTGTAGACCATGTCGTTCAAACCCTCGTGGGAGTGCACGGTCGCCGCCACCGGGCAGACCTGCTCGCAGGGCGCGTTCTCGCACTGCAAGCAGTTCACCGGCTGGCTGACCGCGTCGATGGTCTCGGCGTCGTTCGCGTCACCCTGGAAGTAGAAGTCGACGCGGATCCAGTGCATCTCGCGTCCGCGCTTGACCTGCTCTTTGCCGACGATCGGGATGTTGTTCTCCGATTGACAGGCGATGACACACGCGTTGCAGCCGTTGCAAGCCGCGAGGTCGATGGTCATCCCCCACTGGTGGTCACCCTGGTACTCCCGCAGGTCGAACAGCGAGCGCATGTTCGGCGGCAGGTGCACTCGGTGCTGCGCGAAGCTCGGGTCTTTCTGGAACTCCTCGAGCGTACCCTCGCGGGCCAGCTGCGGCAGGCGCTCGGCGCGCCCCGACATCCCGATGTCGTCGATCAGGTGATGTTCTTGGGTCAGCGCGAGGCGCGTGTGACCCGCGATCTTCGTGACCTCGACGCCGCCCACGATGCCGCGTCCCGACGTACCGGAGAGAACGTAGCCGTCGTAGCCGACCGACTTGACTTCGGCCGCTTTGAAACCAGCGATGACTCCGGCGGTCGTTCGCCCGTACCCAAGGGCCAAGGACGCCGATTCCTCGGCGTGCCCCGGCATCACGTAGGCCGCGGCCTCGAGATTCGCGCCTTGGGCTGTGATCCGGACCATGTCGCCGCTCGTCACCGCGAGGCGCTTGGCGGTCTGGACCCCGAGGTAGAGGGCGTTGTCCCACGTGAGCTTCGTGACCGAATCGGGCAGCTCCTGGAGCCAGCCGTTGTTCGCAAAGCGACCGTCGAGCACCTTCGGGCACGGGAATAGGTTGAGCTCGATCCCTGCCGTCGCGGCAGGCAGAGCGGACGCTGCGCCCGCGCCGGCGACGAGCGCCTGGCGCTCATACGCCGACCCCGCAACGAAGCCGTCGTGCAAACTGCGCCGCCAGCGCACGTCGAGGCCCTCCCCGCCGAGCGCATCGAACGTGGTGCGGACGAGCGCCTCCGCGGTCGCCTCTGGCCCGAGCAACGCAGCGACCACCTCGAGCGCCGACTTGCCGCCGTAGAGGGGCGCGATCAAGGGCTGCGCGATGTGCGCCACCCCGTTGAACGAACGCGCGTCACCCCAGGCCTCGAGCCAGTGCGTGGCAGGCAAGTGCCAGCCGCCCTGGGCGAGGACCTCGGACGAGGTCTCGTCGACGTAGAGCGAAAGGTGCGCGACCGTCTTCGCCTTCGCGAGCGCCGACCGGAACCCGAGCGCCGCCGGCGCGTCGTACACCGGGTTGCCGTCGAGGATGACGAGGCTGTCGACGGCGCCGCCGTTCAGCGCGTCGACGAGCTCCTTCAAGGCCTTCGTGCCCGCGCCCGCCAGGGGCTCGTCGGTGTGGAAGATCGTCGTGCCGACAGCGCCGAGCCGCGCGAGCAGGCCGTTCGCGCGAGCGTGGACCGCTGCGGGCTGGCCGTCGCCGACGACGATCGCCGAGCGCGCGCCCGCGGCCTTCAAATCATCGGCGAGGGCCTCCGCGAAGAGACCCACTTTGCCGTGGGCGGCGAGCGCCGCAGCCGCGCCGCTCGGCGTCGCGCCAGCCACTTTGGCCTCGACGAGCTCGAGGAAAGCGCCGACGTCGCTCGCGCGCAACGGCAAGCGGTGATCCGACGAGAGACCCGACGAGGTGAAGCGCGCCTCGACCGCGTAGATGCGCGACATCGCGGTCCCAGTCTCGCTGCCCACCGTGGGCCGGCGCCGCGACGCGAGCGCATCGGCGAGGGCGTTGGCGTCCGGGTGTTCGCGCTGGAAGTCCGAATCGAGGCTGAGCACGACGTCGGCCTTGGTCAGATCGTGGTGCACACGCGCGGGTCGACCGAACGCGAGGCGCGCGCCCTCGATTGCGTTCTCGCGATCGAGCGGCGAGTACCAGGTCCAACGGATCCCGGCGTCGCGCGCCGCTGCCGCGAGGCGATGCAGCGTGGGCGAAGAGCTCGTCGACGCGAGGACCGCGCCGCGGCCTGCGGCGAAGGCGACGCGCAGGCCATCGAGGGCCGCGCTCCAGGCGGCCGACTTGGCGCCCTGCATGACGTTTCGGCTGCGGTCCGGGTCGTAGAACCCGAGGATCGCCGCCTGCGAGAACAGGTCCGTGCCGCCGCCCGTCGCTTCGTTCGGCTCGATCTTGATCGGGCGCCCGTCGACACACTCGACACGCACCGGACGCGCTGCTCCGGCGAGGTCCATCACGGTCGAGTAGGTGACCCGCAGCCCGGGCGGCGCGTCCTCGGGTCGCACCGCGTGCGGCATGATCTCTTCGCGTTCCCAGCGACAGCTCGAGGCCCCCGCGAGGGCCGCCGAAGCGCCGAGCAGCTGCATGAAACGCCGGCGATCGGGCGCGAGGGTCGGATCCGCCTCGAGCTGATCGAAGTCGTCCGTCGGGAACTCGCGGCGCGCATAGGCCGCGACGGCCGCATCGCCTTCGAACTCCGCGAGGGAGCGCCAAACACTCGGGCGCGCCGCAGGGACGAGCGTCGGTGCGAGCGTCTGTTCGTCCAGGCTCTCGTGGTCGTGGTCGTGGTCGTGGCTCATCGTCGGGCCCGGGGACCGGGCGTGGTCTGCAAGCGTGTTCGGAGGAGGTCGCGCCGCGCGGCATGGCGCGGGGGGCAGGGCACGACCCGCGAGGTCACCGGTGACAGGTGGAACAGGACTCCTGGGGATCGGCCCGCTCGACGACGTCGGCGAGCTGCGCCAATTGGGCCTCGTTCGTCGGTCCGGTCCAGTTCATGTTCGTGATCTGGTCGAGCGGCCGGAGGTGCGGCTCGGGGTTGCGGTGGCACTCGAGGCACCACCCCATCGAGAGCGGCTTGGCCTGCGTCACGACCTCCATCTGATCGATCCGGCCGTGGCACGACACACAACCGACGCCCCGGGTCACGTGGGCGCTGTGGTCGAAGTAGGCGTAATCCGCGAGGTCGTGCACACGCACCCACTTCACGGCCTCGCCCGCGGTGTACGCGGCGCGGATCGGCTCGAGCGCAGGGCTGTCGCTTTGCAGCTTCTCGTGGCAGTTCATGCACGTCGCCGCGGGCGGCACCGCCGCGTGCGCCATGCTCTCGACCGTGTTGTGGCAATAGCGGCAATCGAAACCGAGCTCGCCGGCGTGCAGCGCGTGGCTGAACGGCACCGGTTGCTCGGGCGCATAGCCGACCGCGAGGGTCTTAGGAGAGAACCCGAACCACACCAGCACCACCGCGTAAGCGACACCGCCGAGCGCGCCCGCGGGGATCAGGTAGAAGAGTTGGTTCGTCCAGCGGGGGAAGTGGAACGCTGCCATGGCGGATCGCTTCGGAGAGGCGGCCATATCGACGGGGGGCATCCCGCGCCGCGGCCTGGACGGGATCATTCCCGCGTGCGGTCAGAGGACCCAGGACACCGAGGGCGGCCTGGGATGCATCGATCGTCAGAGTCGAGAGTGGGGTTCACGCGCGCACGAACGAAGGGGGAACGGTGCAGCCTCGGTCATCGACGGTGAAGGTCGACGTTCGAGAGGATAGACATCGCGGCGCGCCGAAAGAAGATGGCAAGCAGTCGCACAAGCCCTGAAGTCGGCGAACCGTCGCAGGAAAATGCGGCACGGCGTCGCGGAATTCGTCAGCCTTGCCCACGCTCTTTCGGGGCTTGGCGTGCGAGCTTGCGCTGCAGCGAGCGGCGATGGATCCCGAGCCGTCGCGCGGCCTCCGAGATGTTGCCGTTGGTGTCGCCGAGGACACGCTGGATGTGCTCCCACTCCATGCGCGCGAGCGTCGGCGCCCGGTAGCTCGCGGTCGCGACGGCCCCGTCGATGGGGTCGCCACGCTCGTACTTCTCGAACGCCGCGACGACATCGTCCGCGTCGGCCGGCTTCGGGATGAAGTTGACTGCGCCGAGCCGCGTCGCCTCGACCGCCGTCGCGATCGAGCCATAACCCGTCAGGATCAGGCTGCGTGTGCCAGCGTCGATGCGGTGCAAGTCGCGCAGGAGCTCGAGGCCGCCCTTGCCGGGCATGCGCAGATCGATCACGGCGTACTCGGGGGAGTCCTCTTCGGCGAGGCGGACCGCGTCATCGACGTTGCCAGCAGTACGGACTTCGTAGCCCCGCTCGCGCAGGGCGCGGGCGAGCCGCTCGCGGAGGACCTCGTCGTCGTCGACGAGGAGCATCGTTCGGGGGGTATCTGAGGTGGACATTTGCGAAGATAGTAGGGAATTCACGGGCCAGTTCGAGTGCGGTGGCCCGCCGCACGACGCAAACTTCTGTGTGGGCGGCCCCGAAACCCCACGTGAGGGCCTGCGCGCGCGGTCCCGCGGGCACTCGCGACCGCGCGTGAGGCTGCCGCCCCGTGGCTCAGGTCTCACGGGCGCTGGGCCGGGGGCCCGATCGCCGCATCGCGGATGTTTGCGCATACACGCCAGGGCAATGGGGTCGCGTCCATTCCGGGGTCGAGCGAATCGAATCGTTTCGCATCGCCTCGGAGGCCTGGGCTCACCGCGTGACCCCCGCTGCCGTTCTCCACCAAAATCTCGAGGCCCAGCCTTACCGCGACAGGGGCAGCGTCACGCAGACGGTGGTCCCGGCCCCAACCCGCGACGTGTACTCGATCCCGCCGCCGAGGCGCTCGAACACCGACCGCGCCAGATAGACGCCGAGGCCCATCCCGCGCCCGGGTTCCTTGGTCGTGAAAAACGGCTCCCCCGCCCGGGCCAGATGCTCGGCGTCCATGCCGTGGCCCTGGTCGACGACGTAGAGCTCGAGGTTCGAGCCTGCGACCGTCGCGCGCAGGGCCACGGTCTGGGTCTCTTCGCTCGCATCGAGGGCGTTCTGCACGAGCGCCCTGAGAGCCGTCGTCAGGCCCTCGAAGGGTACCCGCAGCGTGCGCTGCCCCGCCTCCGGCTCGATCCGCACCTCGACCCGCACCTTGTCCGACACCTCGGCCACGACGTGCGCCACGAGGGCATCCACCTGCGCTTCGTGCAAGGACTCGCCGGCCTGCTCGCCAGCATCGACGCTCATGCGGTCGAGGATCCGCCGGCAGCGCGCGACCTCCTCGCGCACGAGCGTCGCGTCGCCAAGGACCTCCGCAGGCGCCCCGAGCTTCTCGAGCGCGCGCTCGAGCTCCTTCGCGACGACGGCGATCGTGGACAGCGGCGTGCCGAGCTCGTGCGCGGCGCCCGCGGCCAGGGTCCCGAGGGACTCCAAATGACGGAGGCGTTGTTGCCGCTCGCGTTGTTGGTCGAGTTGCACCGACCGCCGGTCGAGGGCCGCGCGCACTCGCGAGGTGAAGACAGCGACCAGGATCGAGGTGAAGGCGATCGCCACCACGGTCCCCCACGCGACGAGCCGCGGCCGCTCGTGCAGGACCGCCAAATCGTGCGACACAAAAGGCAACACGCCCATCGCGATGCCTACGAACACCGCGCCGATGATCGAAAATCGTGGCCGCAACAGCACGCCCCCGAGCACCACGTGGACGAGCAGGAACGCGCTGAACGGGTTCGAGGCGCCGCCGGTCAGCGCCAACAACACGAGGACGAGCAGCGTGTCGAACACCATGACCATCGTCTGCAAGCGCTCCAGCTCTTCACGTGCGTGGCGCGCCGACTGCGAGTCGCGGGTCGCGAGCCCGCGCTGGTACGCGCCGAGGCGCACGATGAGGATCGCGTTCGTGACCGCCTCGGCCGCGAGGACCGTCGAGAGGGCCGTCATCGGCAACGGTACACCGAAGGCGTACCGCACCACGAGCACGGTCACGAGCTGCCCGAGCACCGCGGCCCACCGCAGCTTGATGAGCCACTCGAAGTTGATCGACGCGCGGTCGCGTGTCGGCGCCGTTCCGGCCAAGAGTTGCATGGGGAGACAGTACTACGGGTTCGCTGTTCGGTGCGCTACGTGGCTGTCAGCCCTTGTGTCCGCCCTGGGCCTCGGTCTCGGCGGCGTTAGCCGTCGAACCGGAAACGCCTAGGTGGTCGCCCACGAGGTGACACGATGCGACATGCCCCTCGGCCGCCGACGCCGGTCGCGAGCTCGGGGCCGTCGTGTCGCACAGGCCACGCTCCGCGACCGGGCACCGAGGGTGGAAGGGACAGCCGTGCGTCGCGGTCGTCGGCGAGGGCACGTCGCCTGCGAGCACGACCCGCTTGCGCCTCGCGCCGGGTGTCGGACGAGGGATCGCCGAGAGCAACGCCTGTGTGTACGGGTGCTTCGGGCGCGCGAAGATCTCCGTCGTCGGTCCGACCTCGACGATGCGCCCGAGGTACATCACGGCGACACGATCCGAGATGTGACGTACGACGGATAGATCGTGCGCAATGAAGAGGTAGGCGAGCCCGAACTCGTCTTGCAGGGTCTTCAGAAGATTGATGACCTGCGCCTGGATCGAGACGTCGAGCGCGGACACGGCCTCGTCGCACACGATCAGCTTCGGCGCGACCGCCAAGGCGCGCGCGATCCCGACCCGCTGGCGCTGCCCGCCCGAGAACTCATGGGGAAAGCGGTTCCGCACGTCTGGCCGCAGGCCGACTCTGCCGAGCAGCTCGATGACGTGTTCGTCGACGGCCCTGCCACGCACGATCCCGTGGGTGCGCAGCACCTCACCGATGGCGTTGCCGACGGTGATCCGCGGATTGAGCGATCCGAAGGGGTCCTGGAAGATGATCTGCAGGTCACGACGCAAGGGCCGCAGCTCGCGCTGACCGAGGCGGAAGAGGTCGACCGGATCGGCGTCGGCCGAGGCGCGGTAGAGCGCGCTCCCTGCGGTCGGATCGAGCAGCCGCAGCAACGTTCGCCCGGTCGTCGTCTTGCCGCAGCCCGACTCCCCCACGAGCGCGAGGGTCTCGCCGCGGTTCAGCGTGAAGTCGACGTCGTCCACAGCGCGCACCTCTCCCGTGCGGCGCCCGAAGACGCCGCGCCGCAGCGGAAAATGCTTGCTGAGGCCTTTGACCTCGAGGAGCACCGAGTGTTTCACAGTCGCGCCGCCTCCTCGGTGTGGTGGCAAGCGACGGCATGCTCGTCCGTCGTGACGAGCAGCGGCTCTTCCTCCGCGCAGCGCCGGCTCGCGAGGCTGCACCGCGTGCGAAACCGGCAGCCGCTCGGGAAGCGCGTCGCGCTGGGGACGACACCAGGGATCGTGGCGAGCGGCGCGCCGTCCTCCGCGAGCTCGGGCAATGAGCGCAACAGCCCGATCGTGTAGGGATGACGCGGCGCGGCGAAGAGGTCCGCGGTCGTCGCGTACTCGACGACCTTGCCCGCGTACAGGACCGCGACGCGATGCGCGGTCTCGGCGACGATTCCAAGATCGTGCGTGATGAGCAGCACGCTCATGCCCTCGCGCGCTTGCAGCTCGAGGATGAGGTCGAGGATCTGCGCCTGGATCGTCACGTCGAGCGCCGTCGTCGGCTCGTCCGCGATCAGGAGCGCGGGGTCACAGCTCATCGCGATCGCGATCATGACCCGCTGGCGCATGCCGCCGGAGAGCTGGTGCGGATACTCGTCGAGGCGCCGCTCCGGCGACGAGATGCCGACCCTCTGCAACATCTCGAGCGCGTGTTCGCGCGCGCGCTTGGCGTCGTATCCGCGATGCAACCGCACGGTCTCCATGATCTGATCGCCGACTGTGAAGACCGGGTTCAGCGCCGTCATCGGCTCCTGGAAGATCATCGCGATGTCGTTCCCGCGGACCGCACGCATCGCCTCGTCGTCGAGCGCCAGGAGGTCCCTGCCACGGAACAAAATGCGCCCGCCCGCGTACTGCGCCGGCGGTACAGGCAGGAGGCGTAGGATCGACAGCGCCGTGACGCTCTTGCCCGATCCCGACTCCCCTACGAGGCCGAGCGTCTCGCCCTCGCGCAGGGTGAGGTCGATCCCGTCGACGGCTAGCGCGAGACCGTCGTCGGTCGCGAAATAGGTGCGGAGCCCCTCGATGCGGAGCAACGGCATTTCCCCGGCACCATCGCCGACACTCTGGCCGGCGTTCTCGCGCGTGGTCTCGATTCGCTGGGTCGCCATGGCCTCTCCTCTGAGCGTAACCGGTCAGACCCTCTGCTTGGGATCGAGCGCGTCGCGCACCGCGTCGCCTACGAGGTTGTAACACGTGACCGTCGCGAAGATGAGCAACCCGGGAAACACCTGGATCCACCAGTGCTCGATGCTCTTCGACTCGTTGACGAGCGAGCCCCACGACGCGCCGGGCGGTTGCACGCCGAACCCGAGGAACGAGATCGCGGACTCGATCAAGATCCCCGACGCGACCGCGAACGTCGCCGCGACGAGCACGGGCGAAAGCGCGTTCGGCAGGACATGCCGAAAAATGACGCGTGCGTTCGAATAGCCGAGCGCACGCGCCGCGATCACGAAGTCCTGCTCGCGCAATCGCAGGAATTCGCCGCGCACGAGCCGCGCGACGCCGGTCCAACCCACACACCCGATCGCGAGGACGATCGCGAAGACGGGGTCCAACACCTCCGGGTCGGTGAAGGCCATCGCCAACAGGATCAGGAAAAAGGACGGGATCGACTGCATCACCTCGATCGAACGCAACACGGCCGCGTCGACCCAGCCCCCGAAGAAGCCGGCGAGCGCCCCGAGGACGACGCCGATCAACGTGAGGAGCGACGCAGACACGAGGCCGACCGTCAGGCTTACGCGGCTCCCCCACACCATCCGCCCGAAGAAGTCGCGCCCGAGCTCGTCTGTGCCCGCGAGGCGCCGGTTCCACGCGTTGGCTGGTGGTTCACCCGCGCGCACGACCAAAGGCTGCGCACGATCGCGCCTCGCCTGCGCGGTCTCGTCGAGCTGCCATTTCGGGTGAACGAGGCGCCCCGTCGCCGGGTCGAGCTCGCCCTCGGCGCGCCAAGTCGGTGGCCGAAAGCGCTCGACCAGGCTCGTCTCCGCAGGGCCGAAGGGGATCGGCGCCCAGATCACTTCGCCGCGCAACGCGGGGTCCGCGTGTGCCTCCCGCAAGGTCCGACCGGCGCGCACGAGGTGCATCGAGCCGCTCGCCAGCCCCTCTTTGTAGGGCGCGTTGTCGAGCCCCCTCGGGCCGTCGCCCATCGTCCAGCGCCACGCGAGCGCGCACAGCGCGGCGAGCACCAGGACCGCCGCGGTCTTGAACCGCCTGGCGCGCCGGATGCGCGCGCGATGGCCGCGCAACACGACACGATTCACGACCCGATTCCAGAGCGGCCAAGTCGCGCACAAGAGCCAGAGCGCCATCGCGCCGATCTCGAATGGCGCGAGCGAGCGCTCGAGGGGCGTGGAGCGTTGCCCGACCAGATCGACCCCCGCGCGATCGGGATGGGCCGGGTCCCAGGGCGTGAGCGCGGTGCGCATCGACTGCGCGAGCTCTTTGGCAGCGCTCAGCGCCTCGATGGCGCGCGCGGCGTCCGCTGGCCCTGACCACGCGGGCGTGTGTCGAGGGTCGAGCGCGCGCTCGGCGTCGAAGAGTCCGGCGCGCTCGAGCGCAGCGACCAAGGCGGCGTCGACGCCGAACGCCAACGCGGCGGCGTCGACGAGCTCGCGCAGCGCGATCACTTGCGTTCGTTGGTCCGCCGGCAGATACCGCTCGACGAGCGCGAGCCGCAGCTCGACGGCCCGTTGCTCGGCTGCGAAGGCCGCGCCGCGCGAGGGCGGCGCGAGCGGCCTCGTCGCGATCGACGCGGAATACTCCGCGTCGCGCTGGTTCGCGAGGCGCTCCATCCCGCCCACCGCCGCGCGCAAGGTGCGCACCGCGCTGCTGTAGCCAGAGATGTCTACGGCCTCGACGACGTAAGGTCGGTCGTTGACGAGCAGCGGCGCGAAGGCCGCGACGCCGTAGAACAGGGTCAGGACGGCGACCCCGAAGCGCAGCAACCAGCGTCGGCCGAGCTGCTCGAAGACGAGGTCCCAATAGTCTTTCGATTCGATCTCTGAGGGTGACTCGATCTCCGAGAGCGCATCGACAGCGCTCCCGCTCGCGCGCTGCGCGCCACGGGTCCTCGCCCCAAGAGACGCGGCGCCGTGGGCTCCCGCGGCCCTTGTCGCGCCGCTCGGCTCATCGTCTCGGTCGCTCACCCGAGGCGGATCCTCGGGTCCACGAGCGAGTAGGTGACGTCCGACATCAAGATGCCGAGCTGGGTCATCACGCCGCCGAGCAAGGTCGTCGCCATGACGATGTTGAAGTCCCGCCGCAAGAGGCCCTCGAAGGCATAACTCCCCATGCCAGGGAGATTGAAGACTTTCTCGACGATCACGGATCCGCCGATCAGAACGGGCAGGATCGACGCCATGAGCGTGAGCACAGGGATCATCGAGTTGCGCAGCGCGTGTTTGTAGATGACCCGCCCTTCGGACAGGCCCTTCGCGCGCGCGGTGCGGATGTAGTCCTGCTGCAGAACGTCGAGCATCCCCGCGCGCATCTGGCGCGATAAGTAAGCGAGGCTGCCGTAAGTCAGCGTGACGACGGGCAGAACGCAGTGCAATCCGACGTCGAGCACCTTGTGGAGCGCGCTGAACGACTCCCAGTCCTTGTCCATCAATCCGAGCACCGGCAGCCAATCGAGTCCCGTGGCGCCAAAGATCAGGATCAGCATCAGCCCGGCCCAGAAGGTCGGGATGGAATACAGCACGAACAACGCGGACGTGACCGCGCCGTCGATACGTCGGCCCCGGCGTCGCGCGGAGAAGATCCCGAGCGGCAAAGCGAGGAGGTACGACAGGAGCGCCGAGACAAACGCGAGCGGCACCGTCACACGCAGCCGCAGCGCGAGCTCTTTGGCCACGGAGCGCCGCGATTGCATCTCGGACCCGAGCTCGAGCGCGAGGAGGCCGCCCCACTTGTCCTCGCCCGAATTCTGCGCGCGGCTTCCGCTCTCGGCGTAATAGCGCGCGAAGCAGCGCCGCACGCGGTGCTGTTCGCCGTCGCGTTCGAGCAGGACCGGGTCGACGTCGATCTCCGCGCCGTGCAGCATCGCGAGCGCGCCGAGGACCCGCGCGACCGCCGCGCGCTCGGCCGGCGCGACGATTCGGCGTTCGAACAAGGCGGTCAGGAGCGCGGGCTCTGCGCGGCGCGCGCCGCTCGCCGCGAGGGTGACCCCGGCAGCCGCCCACGCGACGTCGGCGGCGACGTCGGCAGGGGCGTCATCGCAGAGCGTCGCGACAGCACGATCGAGGCGCTCGCGCTCGTCCTGCGGCGTCTCGAAGAGGTGCTCGATGCGCACGGGCACGCCCTGGTCGACGCTGCGCTGCAGGCCTGATTTCGGGTCTGTGACGAGCTCGGCTTGCGTCACCCGCTCGGTGCGCGGCGAGTCGAACCACGGGTGCCCGTTCGGGCTCAGATTGAAGGGCCCGACGTAATCGAAGAACTGGACCAGGAAGGACCGGTCGAGCCCGTGCCTGCGTCGGAACTCAGCGAGTTTCGACTCGGCATCGGACCCCTCGACCGCCGAACCGCCGGACTGGTCCCCCATCATCACGAGGGCCGGGTCCCCGGGCGCCAGGTGGTACAGCGTGAAGATCACGAGCACGACGCCGAGCGTCGTCGGGATCATCCACAGGAGGCGCCGGAGGACAAAGACCAGCAACGGTGCGTGCGGGGGTTGGGGCGAGGCGCGACCACGGAGACACGCCCGCGGTCGACCGCGCTCGCGTTCCCTGGGATCCTGAGGATACCCGAGCAATTCATGCTCAGCCTCTCAGCGATCGAGTTGGTCACGCAATGCGCTGTCATTGGGGTCGCTGAAGTACCAGCGCCGCAACGCGTAGCCCGGGTCGATCGCGAACGACTGGACGCCGCGGATGGCCCGGTTGATGGCGAACTTCTTCGGGACGTTGAAGAAGAACATGTAGGGTTGCACCTCCAGGTAGATGGTCCGGTGGAGTTGTTTCCAGAGCTCCATACGCTTCGGTGTGTCCACCTCGCGCTGGATGGCCTCGACGAGGCGGTCGACCTCCGGATCCGCGACGCCGCACTGGTTCGAAGTCGGCCGCACATCCGCCTGGCTCGAGTGCCAGAGCTGCTGGGGATCGGCCTCGAGGGGCGGTATCCAGGCCAGGCTGCACGCATCAAAGTCCCTGTTGGCGACACGCGCCTTGATGACCGGCCACTCGAGCTGCGCGAGGCGCACCTCGATCCCGATGGCGGCGAGCGACTCTTGGAGCTTCAGACCAAAGATCTTCGAAGAGTCGTTGCCAGAGGGGTAGAGGAACTCGAACGACAACTGCACCCCGTCCTTGTCCGCGATGCCATTGCCGTCCCGGTCGTACCAATCCGCCTCCTCCAGGAGCTCGATCGCGTGCTCGGGGTCGAACGGGAACGGCTCGAGGTCCGTCGGATAGCCTTCCGTGCCGACAGGGACCGGGCCGGTCGTGCGGCGCGCCAGATTGAGGTAGTGCGATTTCAGATACGCATCGAAATCGAAGGCATGCGCCATCGCAATGCGCACGGCGCGGTCCGCAAATTGCGGACGCGCCATGTTCCAGCCGGTGTAGCCGTAATCGCCGAGATACCGGTGTCCTTTGTAGAACTTGCCGAGGAAGGCTTCATTGTTTGTCGCGGGCCCGAAATAGTCCGCCGACTTCAGGCGCTCGAAATAATCGAGCTCGCCGTTCAACAGGGCGTTCATCGCAGTCTGATCGTCGTCGATACAGCGCCAGCGGATGACATCGACAAAGCCCGCATGGTCCCGATCGAAGTAGAGTGCCTTGCCCGCGGCGTCCGTGAAACGTTCGGCCTGGATGTGCTGCTGAGTCCACTGCGTGACCCGGTACGGTCCGAGGCCCACCCACAGCTGGTTGTGCGGGTTGTGGTTCATGTGCTCGGCCTGCTGTGAGGCCGTCGCGCGCGGTTTGTAGGCCGGGTTCTCGGGGTCCGACAGGTCGTAGATGTGCGACGGCAACAAGCTCAGCGACGTGCCGATGTGCGCCAGCGAGTACGCGTATTGCTCCTGGAAGAAGAACCGCACGCGCCGCTCATCGACGATGCGGCAGTCCGTCATTCTCTCGAACATGAAGCGCCGCTCGCCGCAGTCGAGCCCGGGATTCGAATAGACGGACCAGGAGAATCGGACGTCACGCGCGTCGAGGAACTGCGTGCCGATCCGCGCCTGCGCCGCGGCGTCGTTCGCGTAGACCAACGAGGGGTGCCAGCGCACCCCTTCGCGAATCGTGAACGTGAAAACCGACCCGCGCTCGATGGTGTCGACATCCTCGGCGGCGATCGTGAGCGCCTCGGTCACGTCCGAACCCGGCGAGCGCGGCGTCACGCGGACACCCGATCCGATCTTCTCCACTTCACCGTAGATGCCGTACACACCGCGCAGGCCCGTCTCTCCGTCGCGGCGCACGACTTGCACCTCGACTTGTCCGGGGTATTTGCCGACCGCGCTCTCGTGGAGGACGACGAGGTCCTCGACCACGAACGACTCCGCCACATTGGGCCGGTAATCATGGTACTCCCAGTCCTGCCGCAGCAACGTCTCGTGCACCTCGTAGAGGATGCGCCGCGTATGGAGGGTGTTCTCGTTCGGGTAGAAGATGCTCTCGGGCTGACCGTCGATGTGCACGATCAAACGGCCGCCGAAACGAGGTTTCACGGGCGCCGCCGCATCAGGATGGAACCGGTCGTAGGGCTTCGGTCCAGCGACGACGGTCTCGCCGTGGTCTTGGGCCGGCGGCGTGGGCGGCACCTCGTCACCCTGCGGGAGAGCCGCGAGGTGCGGCGCGGCCGCGAGCCCGAGCAGCGCGAGCAAGGCCGGCCGGACCAGCCCACTCAGGCGGGTCGCGGCGGGACTCCAAGTGGCGGGGCTCGATGAGGAGGTGGCGGTGCGACGGTGAACGCTGGCGTGCATGGCTGAGGCTCGCGATCGAGAACGGGTCGACGGCGACAAAGAGGGGTAGCGTGGACCAGGTCTAGCGCCGCGCGCGGCGGAAGGGACCGCGGCGGACCGGCCAAATGGCACCGTAGGCGCGCTCGGGAGAGCGGTCAAGCGCGCAAACCCTTACCGTTCAGGCGGTTGCGGCGGTGGTAAGGGACCCGTAGCCTCCCCGCAATGACGAGCTCCAGGGCCGCAGGCCTACGATGACCATGCGGGATCAACTGCGACCAATCGCCGCAGCCCTGCTGCTGGCCGGCGCGCTGTTCGGCGCCCTCTCCGCCGCCCGCGGCGCGGCCCTCGCGCCGGCGGACTTCGTGTTCAACAACGGCGCCGAGGTCCAGACCCTCGATCCCGCCTCCGTGGCCGGGGTGCCCGAAGGGCGGGTGATGCGCCTCCTCTACGAGGGGCTCGTGCTCAGCCACCCGGAGACCCTCGCGCCGTTACCTGGCCTCGCGGAGCGCTGGGAGGGCTCCCCGGACGGCCTCGTCTACACGTTCCACCTGCGCCGAGAAGCGCGCTGGTCGAACGGCGACCCGTTGACCTCTGCGGACCTCCTCTGGTCCTACGAGCGGTTCCTGCACCCGGAGACGGCGGCCGAATACGCCTACCACCTGTGGTGCGTCCGCGGCGCACGCGCGTTCAGTCGCGAAGTCGACGACGAGGGTCAGCCGCGGAACACGTTCGCGACGGTCGGCATCCACGCGGACGGTCCGCACACGCTGCGTTTCGAGCTCGAGGCGCCCACCGCGTACTTCCTCGAGATCGTCGCCTTCTACGCGCAGTTCCCCGTCAATCGGCGCTGCATCGAGGAGGCCCAGCGTCGCTCGCCGCGGACGTGGCGCCACGAATGGGTCCGCCCCGAGCACCTCGTCTGCAACGGGCCCTACATCCTCGAGGAGCGCCGCATCAACGATCGCCTGCGCCTGCGCAAGAATCCGCACTACTGGAATCGTGACGAGGTGGCCTTCGAGACGATCGATGTGCTCGCCGTCGAGTCGTACACGACGATGCTCAACATGTACCTCACGGGCGAGGTGCACTGGATCGACCGCGTCGCGCCGACCGTAGTGCAGGACCTGATGCCGCGCGAGGACTTCGTGCCCGAGCCCTACCTCGGCACCTACTTCTACCGCGTGAACGTGACGCGCCCGCCGTTCGACGATCCGCGCGTGCGGCGCGCGCTCGCGCTTGTCATCCCGCGGCGCGCGATCTGCGAGAAAATCATGAAGTCCGGGCAGCTGCCAACTTACTCGCTCGTGCCGGAGGGCTTGCCTGGCTACGAGCGGGTCGCGATGCGCCACGCGGCTGATCCCGCCGCGGATAGAGCCGAGGCGCAACGCCTGCTGGCCGACGCAGGTTACGGCCCGGGTGGCGCGCCGCTGCCGACGGTCGAGATTCACTACAACACGAGCGAGGCTCACCGCGACATCGCGCTCGTGATCGCCGATGCCTGGTCGCGCGAGCTCGGCCTCGAGGCGAAGCTCCAGAACCAGGAGTGGAAGGTCTACCTCGACACGCAGTGCAACCTCGGGTTCGACGTCTCGCGTTCGGCTTGGATCGGCGACTACGCCGACCCCAACACGTTCCTCGACATCTTCCTGACCGGCGGTGAGAACAACCGCACGGGCTGGAGCAACCCGCAGTACGACGGGCTCCTCGCGGAGGCAGCGCGCACCGTCGACCGCGCGGCGCGCCTCGCGCTCTTGACCCGCGCGGAGGCCATCCTGCTGGAGGAATTGCCGATCCTGCCCATCTTCTCGTACTCGACCCAGAACGTCGTTTCGCCACGACTCGGAGGGTTCCACCAGAACCTGAAGGACGAGCACTACCCGCAGTTCTGGTACTGGATGGACGACGCCGAGCTCGCCGCGCGCCGCGCGACCTTGCCGGACGATGGCCAACATCGACGTGTCGAGGCGCGCGGCCCTGGGGCGGGGCTGTACTCGCCCGCCGAGCGCCGTCGTCGCGCCGCGGCAGTGGGCCCGCGCTAGTCCGGAATATTCACTTCGACGACCTCCTCGATGCTGGTTTTCCTCCTGCGCCGCGGCCTCTGGTTCGTCATCACGATCTTCACCGTGATGCTCGTCAGCTTCGTGCTGATGCGCTCGGTGCGCGGCGGCCCCTTCGACGGCGAGCGCGCGCTCGACCCGGCGATCCGCGCCAACATCGAGGCGCGTTACCACCTCGATTGGCCCATGTGGCGGCAGTTCCTGCACTACGTCGGCCCCTTCAACCTGGACGATCAGCGCGCGCTCTGGGCGCACGACGAGGGCGAGCTCCACGTGTGGCGCCGGGGCGACGACGTCGTCCCATTCAGCGGCGTGCTCAGCGGGGACTTCGGCCCTTCGTTCAAGTACAAGGACTTCACCGTCAACGACATCCTGGCCCAAAGCCTGCCGATCTCGATCCTGCTCGGTCTCGTGGCGATGATGTTTGCGCTGACCCTCGGGATCACGGCGGGCATCGCTGCAGCGCTGCGGCCGAACTCGGGCCTCGACGTCGCCTTGCGACTCGCCGCGACGTGCGGGATCGCCTTGCCGAACTTCGTCATCGCGAGCTTCTTGATCCTGCTGTTTGTCTTTGCGGTCCCGCTGTTGCCCGTCGCTGGCTGGGGCACGCTGCGGCACATGTTGCTGCCTGGTTTCTGCTTGGGCCTCGGGTACGCCGCGTACATCGCGCGCCTGACGCGCACCGGGATGCTCGAAGCGCTGTCGCACGACTGCATCCGCACTGCCCACGCCAAAGGCCTCGCGCCGCGCACCGTGGTCATGCGCCACGCGCTCAAGGGTGGGCTCCTGCCGGTCGTGTCGTACCTCGGCCCCGCGACGGCGGGCATCCTCACGGGCAGCCTCGTCATCGAGCGGATCTTCTTCATCCCGGGCACGGGCTCGCACTTCATCAACAGCGCGCTGAACCGCGACTACACGCTCGCGATGGGCGTGACGATCCTCTACACGGTGCTCGTCTACACGCTGAACACGGTGGTCGACATCGCCTACACGCTGCTCGACCCGCGCATTTCCCTGAGCGACGACATGGGCGACATCTCGGGGGACGGGTGAGATGGTGCGTTACGTAGAGCCCCGCTGGCAGCTCGGTGAAGAGTCTCTCGCGCGCCTCACGGGCGAGGTCGCGCGCTTTCGAGGCGAGAGCCTCGGCCGCGATGCCTGGCGGCGCTTACGGAGGAGCCGACCGGCCTTCGTCGCGCTCGTCTTTCTCGCGTTTTTCGGAGCGCTCTCGCTCCTGGTGCCGTTGTTGCCGCTGCCTTCACCCGTGGCGCTGTCGTTGCGCACGAGGGCGGCAGCGCCTGCTTGGCCGTGGGCGGCGCCGCTGATCGCCGAGTCGACCCCGGAGCCCGGCACCGCGGCGACGCGGCACATCGCGAACCTCTGGAACGACGGCTGGCGTCATCGGTCGGTGGCCGAGGTCGAAGGCGCTTTGGATGGCGCCCGAGATGGCGCAGCAGCGGCAGACCTCGCGCGCGACGTCTCCAAGCAATTCGGCGCAACCGTGGTCCCTACGGTGACCGATGAGCGCCTCTTCTTGGCGACGCCACTCCGGATCGGCGACGAGGGTCGCATCGCGCGCGCCGTCGAGGCCGCGCTCGTCGCCCGCGGACCGGGGATGCGCCTCGTCGAAGTGCGCCACGAAAACGGGTATTGGACGCTGAACGCCGCCGATCGACTCCTGCTCCGCGCGCGGGCCCTGTTGTTCGGACTCGGCCAGACAGGCAACTGGCTCGGCACGGATCCACAGGGCCGCGACCTGCTCGCGCGCATCCTCTGGGGCAGCCGCACGTCGATCCTCGTCGCGTTGATGGCGGCGACGACGTCGCTCTTGATCGGCGTCACGTACGGGGCCTTCTCGGGGTACGTCGGCGGGCGCGTCGACAACCTGATGATGCGGATCGTCGACGTGCTCTATTCGGTGCCGTTCATCTTCATCGTGATTTTTCTGATCACCGTAGTCAACGAATACCGAACCGAGCTCGAGGACAACTACGGCATCGACCGCGAGGTGGTCTTCTTCATCGTCATCGGCGCGATCTATTGGCTGACGATGGCGCGGGTCGTGCGCGGCCAAGTGCTCGCCTTGAAGAAGACCGAATTCATCGAGGCCGCGCGCGTGATCGGGGCCTCGACCGCGCGCATCCTGTTCGTGCACCTCGTCCCGAACGTGCTCTCGATCGTGATCGTGTACCTGACCCTGACGATCCCGGCGGTGATGCTATTCGAGGCGTTCCTCTCGTTCCTCGGCCTCGGCATCGAGGCGCCCAAGGTCTCGTGGGGCTTGCTCGCGAAGGACGGCACCGAGGCGATCACGCCGCTCGACACGACCTGGTGGCTCGTGGTGTTCCCGGCGCTCGCGATGGGGTCGACCTTGCTCGCGCTCAACGTGCTCGGCGACGGGCTGCGCGACGCGCTCGACCCCAAACAGCGGGGGCGCACATGAGCGCGCCGGTGCTGGATGTGCGCGGCCTCGAGGTCACGTTCCGGACGGACCACGGGCTCGTGCGCGCCGTCGACGGCGTGTCGTTCGCGCTCGAGGCGGGCGAGACGCTGGGGCTCGTCGGCGAGTCCGGTTCGGGCAAGTCCGTGACAAACCTCGCCTTGATGGGCCTCGTGCCGTCGCCGCCCGGAGATGTGCGCGCCGAGCGCATCCTCGTCGCGGGCCACGACCTCGCGGCGCTCACGCCGCGCGCCCTCCAGCGTGTACGTGGGCGCGACGTGGCGATGATCTTCCAGGACCCGATGACGTCGTTGAATCCGCTCCTGACGGTGGGACGGCAATTGACCGAGGGCCTCGAAGTGCACGGCCTCGCGCGGGGCAAAGACGCGCGGCGGCGGGCTGCGGCAGGGCTCGGCGAGGTCGGCATCCCCGAGCCCGAGACGCGCCTCCGGCAGTACCCGCACGAGCTCTCGGGAGGCATGCGCCAACGGGTCATGATCGCGATGGCGCTCCTGTGCGAACCCAAAGTCCTGCTCGCGGACGAGCCGACGACGGCCCTCGACGTGACGATCCAGGCGCAGATCCTGGAGCTCTTGCGCGCGCTGCAACGGCGCCACGGCACGGCGATCGTGCTCGTCACACACGACCTCGGCGTCGTGGCAGGCATGGCGAATCGAGTGCAGGTGATGTACGGCGGGCGGCTCGTCGAGACCGCGCCGGCGCCGGCGTTGTTCCGGACCCCGCGTCATCCCTACACCGCGGGGCTGCTCGGGAGCGTGCCGCGCCTCACGGGCGACACCGCGGCGCGGCTCGTGTCGATCCCGGGCCAGCCGCCGGACCTTGCGCGGCTGCCGGAGGGCTGCGCCTTCCAGCCGCGCTGCACGCTCGCCGTCGCGCGCTGCGAACGAGAGCGCCCTACGCTCGACGTCGTCGGGCCATCCGGCCCGACGCGGGACACGGTCGGGCCGTCCGGCTCGGCGCGGGACACAATCAGGGCGGATGGCGCCCACCGCTCCGCGTGTTTCGAACACGCGCGCGTGCGGCCTGCCGAAGTCGCCAGGGAGGCTCGCCGTTGAGCCCCTTGCTCGAAGTTCGCGGCCTCGCGAAGCACTTCCCCGTCGGCGCGCCACGCCTCTTCGGCGGCGCGCGCGGCGTGTTACGCGCAGTCGACGGCGTCTCGTTCGAGCTCGCGCGCGGCGAGTCCTTGGGCCTCGTCGGCGAGTCCGGCTGCGGCAAGTCCACGGTCGCGCGCACACTGGTCGGGCTCTATCCCGCCACGGCTGGCACGATCACGTTCGACGGCATCGAGCTAACGAAGCTCACCCACCGCGCGCGAGCGCCGTTCCGCCGGCGCATCCAGATGATCTTCCAGGATCCCTACGCGTCGCTGGATCCGCGCCAGACCGTGGCGTCGATCTTGATGGAGCCGCTGCGTATCCACCGCCTCGGCAAGCCGCGCACGCGGCGGCTGCGCGCGATGGCGTTGCTCGACGCGGTGGGCCTGAACCCGCGGCACCTCTACCACTATCCGCACGAGTTCTCGGGCGGCCAACGGCAACGAATCGGCATCGCGCGCGCGCTCGCGCTCGAGCCCGAGCTGATCGTGTGCGACGAGCCGGTGAGCGCGCTCGACGTGTCGATCCAGGCGCAGATCGTGAACCTCTTGCGCGAACTGCAAGAGCGCTTCGGCCTCGCGTACCTCTTCATCGCGCACGATTTGGCTGTCGTGCGCCACATCTCGCAACGCATCGCGGTGATGTACCTGGGGCGGATCGTCGAGGTGGCGGAGCGCGATGCGCTCTTCGCCCACCCGCGGCATCCCTACACGCAGGCGCTCTTGTCGGCGATCCCAGAGCCCGACCCCGAGCGCGAACGCACGCGCGAACGCATCGTACTCGAGGGCGACGTGCCCTCCCCACTCACCCCGCCGACGGGCTGCGCCTTCCACCCACGCTGCTTCGCCCGCGACAGGGTCGAGGGCGACCGTTGCAGACTCGAGCGCCCGACCCTCGAGAAGGGCCTCGCGTGCCACCTCCACGATACCGAGTCGCACCATTTCTACCCGGTTTCATTCGCGCGGCCGGACGCTAAACGAAGGAGTTAGAGGGCGGCGGCTCCGATACTCGCAGCTGTGTGCACTTAAGGTAGGTCATCGTTGAAGGAATGGGGGCCGCTGGCACGTGGAGGGCGTAGATTCGATCGTGCTCCCACGTCTGACCCGTCGTCGCGCGCAGCATGCCTACCTCGATCTGCCCCCATGCAAGCGGTTTGTACCCGTTGGGAATAGGCCTCTGTTGATGATTCGATGCCACCAACCGGAAACGTCGTGTTTGGGGGTGTCGAGCCATGAGGTGTCGATGGCCTGACTCGCAACGAAGGAATAGATGGCGGGAGAACGGGTAGAAGTGGTGCGGCTCCGTACGCCCGTGGACTCAGTCCTCGACTCTCGTCGCTGGCGCAGGGATGGTGAAACGGAACGTCGTGCCTTGGCCGGCTTCGCTCTCGACGACTATCTGCCCGCCGTGAGCCTCTACGATCTGCCGAGTGATCGCGAGGCCCAGTCCGAAGCTGGCCTGGCGGGGGTCGAGGTCGGTCGTCCGCTTCTCGAAGATCCTCGACAGCCGCTCCGGAGCGACTCCGGAGCCGTTGTCGCGTACCCAGCATTCGACGCCATCGCCCTTGTCTTGGGCGCCGATCTCGATCTCTCCCCCCTGGGTGAACCGCACGGAGTTCCCGACGAGGTTCTGCAGGACCCGCGTGAGGAGCTCGGCGTCCGCGAACACGGTGAGGTGGCGCGGGACCGCATGGGTGACGCGAATATCGGCGGCATCGGTGACCGCCTGCAGATCCTGGAGGAGGCGCATGACCAGCGGCCACAGATCGATGTCACGCCGCACTGGGTGCAGGTCGTCCGTCGGTTCGATCTCGAGCCCCTCTTCCATCACTCGTCGAATGAGCCCATCGATACGCCCGACGTTGCGCTGCAGGGTTCGCAGCATGTCAGCCGTATCCGCGGAGCCGCCGCGCAGTACCTCCTCGAGCAACGCCGTGGTCAAGGCGATGGCGTTCAGCGGGGTGCGCACGTCATGGACGACAAAAGCGATATGCTCGACTCGGCGTGCATAGATCGCTGCCGCTTGCTCCCGTGCGAATGCATCGACCGCTGACGAGATCGCGTCGTCGATGATGTCGTTGACGACCCGGCAATCCGCGGCGCGGAGATGGACGCCATTCGACTCCGCGAGATCATAGGTCGTCTCGCGCAAAATGTTGTACTCGAGCACGATCTCCCTGAGGTCGAACCCATCGGCCAGCCGCTGCCGGCCGTGCTCCTCGGGGCTACCGCCGCGATTCCCCGCAACCGCGTCCCCGTGGCGTGCGATCGCTGAGATCATCTCGTCGATGAAGGCCGGAACGTGGTCGTTCAGAACAGGGTCGGACAGACCGACAGCGGAGGGCAGAGATCGGACACACTCCTTCCAGGTCGCGAAGAGCGCCAATTTCTGTTCGCGGAGGACAACTGCGAGCCGGGCGAGGGTCGTGGGCATGGTTCAGGCAACGGCGCGACCCGGCGCGGGACGGTCGGGGCACTCGCTTCTCGAGGTCTGACCGCGTCGCAGGGTGCTCACGCGGCGTGAAGACTACCGACAAGCAGCGGTGAACGGCAGCTTCGCCTTCGCGCCGCCTGCCCGGCGGCCGGGGGCTAGGAGCGCATTCCGCGTTGACTGTGGAAGCTCCAGGACCGGTACGTCGTAGCCCGCGGCGTAGTTCGAGACGTCGGCGCGACGGTCATGAGCGAGAACTCACGGGCCCGAGACGGTGGTGAGCGTCGAGTTGATCAGCACGTCTCGACGCGCCGCCGTCGTAGCGTTCGATACGTTCGAACACTTGCGCGGCGCTTACTGCTGAGCCCTTCCAGCGCTCACTCTCGCTTGGACGGAGCGCTGGCCGGGTCCGTGGCCCTCTTCTTCGCCGCCGCCTCGTCCTCGTCCAGCTGCAGCGAGGATCCAACGCAGCCGAGCGACGGACGCGCCGCGTCACCGAGGAAGGACGGTCGCGACTCGAGCGCCGTCCCCGATCTGGACAGGAACACGCGCACGGATGGCTGTCCATTGCGGCCTGGCCGTGCAACGGCGATGCTGACGGGCACGTGCTCCGCGCTCCTGCGGTTGATCGACCTGTCGCGCGCCCATCCCGCGCGCACACCCTGAACGTCTCGAGGCCCACCATGCTCCCCCACTCACCCGCGCGATCCACGCAGACCTCCGGCGCTGTGCAGCGCGCCGCGTCCGTCGTCGCGTTCCTCTTCGGTGGCCTCTTCAGTGGCCTCTTCGGTGGCCTCTTCGGTGGCCTCGTCTGTGGCCTCGCCCTCGCGCCGGCCGCCGAGGCCCAGGTGTTCTACGGTTCGGACGGCACCCTCCAGGACAACTGGCGGCTCGACCAATCGACCGGCGTAAGCGTCGGGCCCGAGTTCAGCAATGTGTTCGTCTCGGGACTCGCCGACGACGAGGCCGCGCAGGTGTTCTACATCGCCACGGGCGCGACGCTCTCGAGCGCGAACTTCGGCTCGGCGGGCGCGCCGGTGACGACGCTCGGGACCACCACCTACCTCGCCGCGACACGCTCGTTCACCGGGCTCGCGTTCCAGAACGGCGTCCTGTACGCGAGCCACAACACGGGCCTCGAGGGGCTCTTCACGATCGACCTCGTGACGCTCGCGACCACGCTCGTGTACCAGTACCCGAACCAAGAGATCGCGCTCGAAGGCATGGACTTCGACCCGGTCACGGGTTTGCTCTACGGCGCGAACGACGGCGGCGCCTACGTCGACCCCACCGGCGCGCCGGGCCGCGGGGTCGTGACGATCGACCTGACCCAGCCGACGGTAGTCGAGCGCCTCGCGTTCCCCTACCCCTTCGGCCGAACGGACATCGACGGCCTCGCGTTCGACCCCGCGGGGCGGGTCTACCTCATCGAGGACGAGGTCTCCGACCTGCACAACTTCGATGTGCTGACCGGCACCTACGACCCGACCCCGCCGATGAACGCGGCGCCGGGCGCGGCGGTGTTCGCGGGCGGCACCTACGAGGCGGCGGCGCCGACCTCGATCGGGATCAACTACTGCGGCGCCGAGCTCAACTCGGTCGGACTGCGCGCCAATTTGCTCGGGATCGGCAGCCCGATCGCATCGCAGAACACCCTCACACTGCGCGCGCAATCAGTGGTGCCGAACCAGTTCGTGTTGTTCCTGACGTCGCGGACCCAGAGCTTCGTGCAGAACCCCGGCAACAGCCAGGGCAACCTGTGCCTCGGCGGCGCGATCGGCCGTTTTGTGCGCCCAGGCCAGATCAAGAACTCCGGCCCCGCTGGCAGCGCGGAGCTGATCCTCGACCTGACCCAGCTCCCGACACCGACGGCGTTCGTTGCGGTGCAGGCGGGCGAGACGTGGAATTTCCAGGCGTGGTACCGCGACGTGGCGAGCGGCCAGCCGAGCTCGAACTTCACGGACGGGCTGAGCGTGGCGTTTCAGTGATGTGGATGGACCGGTCGACGAGCGAGTCGCTCGGCGGAGGCGACGGGCGGAGCCGCAGCGCGCGAAACGCACCCGGCTCGACTCGCGCGGAATGGCCGTCTTCGTCGAGGACCGCCACGGACCAGCCGCGCGCCTCGGCGCGGCGCATGAAGGCGGGCAAGCGCGTGCGTCCCGGGTCGGCTAACCAAGCCTCGCCGCGCGACGTGAGGCAGCGCTCGAGCACGTCGAGCACGGGCTCGTGGCTGCCCGCTTCGTAGAGGACGTCGCAGCCGAGGACGACATCGAATTCCGGTTGGCCGAGGGCCTCGAGCGCGCGCCAGTCGAGATCGATCACCCTCGGGGGCGGCCGGGTCGAGTCGCGCGTCGGCGACGAGTCGCTGCCACACGAGTCAGTCAGAGATGCGACGGCAGAACCGCGGGATGGAGTGGCCTCGCGCACGTTCACCCGCAGCGTCGCGAGCGCGAGCGGGTCGTGGTCGGAGAGGGTCACTTCGCAGCCGAGGCGCGCGGCCACGAGGCCCACGAGGCCGAGGCCGGCGCCTAACTCCAACACGCGCGTGCCGGGCGGCCAGCCCGCTGCCGCAACGAGGCGCGCGAGACGAGGCGCCGAGTCCCACAGCCACGCCCAGTAAGGCATCGAGTCGTTGAAGCGATTGCGCTCGATTACCTCGTCGTCGTCGAGCAGCGCATCCGGGGCGCGCGGGATCCAGAGCCGCACTCCGACGCCGCCGTAGGCCGCCTCGTGCAGGATCCAGCCGCCAGCCAGGGGCGGCAGATCCCGAGGGGCGTCGAAGGCGAGACCGTCGTCGGACACCTCTGGAGCGTACCAACGCTGCCACGGTCATCGAATCGGTGCTTCGTCCGTAGCCCGGAGAGGGTCCGATCGGGCACCCTCTCCGCGAGCCATCCCATATGCTGGAGTTCTTCTCGATCCTCGCCGTCGGCCTCGCAGGCGGCGCAGTGCCGCTGCTGTTCCGGTGGAGCGACCGGCAGTTCCACGCGGCGCTCGCGCTCTCATCGGGGGTGTTCCTCGGCGCGGTCTTCCTCCACCTCCTGCCGATGGTCGGCGCGGTGGCGGGCACGGCCCACGCGGACCTCGTCTTCGGACCCGCGCGCGCCGGCACGCAGCTCGGGACGAATTGGATGCACGATCACGACGGCGACGGGGTCCCGGATCACCTGGCCGCCGCGCCGGACTCGCTGCGCGCACCGAAGACGCCGAGTAAGTCGAACCTCGGCGCGCCCGCGCTCGATGGCGCGCTCACGGACCCGATCGCCGACCCGGCCGCCGACCTAGCCACCGACCCCGCTACCGGGGCGAGCACAGGTTCGGCGCTCGGCCACTCCCACAGCTCGAACCACGCGTGGTTGTGGGTCCTGCTCGGCGTTGTCGGGGTGTACTTCGTCGAGGCGCTGCTCGTGCCGGGCCACCATCACCATCCGCACCAAGCTGGCTGCGCCGCGCCGCCCGCGGAACATCTGCACGCCCCTCAACCCCACGAGCAACACGGGCACACGCACTCCAGCCCCGCCACACACGCCTCTCACTCGCACGTTACCCAAGGTGTGCAGGGTTTCCCCGCCGCCGACGAACGCCGCGAAAACCAGCGCCACCGCGCCGTCGGTTGGGCGGCGCTCGTCGGCCTCTCCGTGCACTCGCTGACCTCCGGCGTCGCGCTCGCGGCGGTCGCCGAGGACAAGGCCATCGCGTCGGTGATGCTGTTCGCGATCCTCGCCCACAAGGGTTTCGAGTCGTTCAGCCTCGCCTCCGTGTTCGCGATGAGCGCGCGCGACCGACGCCACGTGTTCGCGCTCGTCGTCGCGTTCTCGCTCGTCACACCGCTCGGCCTCCTGCTCGGGCGCCAGGTGACGGCGCTCTTCGGGACCGGGGGGATCGGGGTGCTCACCGCGCTCGCAGCGGGTACCTTCCTCTATGTGTGCATCGGTGAGCTGTTGCCCGAGGTCTTCCACCACCGCGAGGACGTCTTCGCCAAGATCTCGCTCTTGAGCCTCGGCGTCGGGATCATGTACGCGGTGCACGCCATCGGAGGCGCCTGAGGTTTGGGCGATTTCCTCGCAGCTTGGCTGAGCGCCGTCTGGTTCGTGCTCGTTTCGTCGGGCCCGTACCTGCTGCTCGGTTTCCTCATCGCGGGCCTCCTGAAGACCCTCGTCCCGGAGCGCTGGATCGTGCGCCACATCGGCGACGACTCGACGCGCTCGGTGGCGATCGCTTCATTGTTGGGTCTGCCGCTGCCGATGTGCAGCTGCTCGGTCATCCCGACCGCGATGCAGCTCCGGCGCTCGGGCGCGAGCCGCGGCGCGACGACGTCGTTCCTCGTCTCCGCGCCCGAGATCGGCGTCGAGTCCGTCGGGGTCACGTGGGCCCTGATGGACCCGTTGATGACGATCCTGCGGCCGTTCGCGGCGTTCTTCACGGCGTTCGTCTCGGGGACCCTCGTGAATGGCCTCGTGCGGCGCAACGGCGACGCCGGGCTCGAGGGTGGTGAGGCCGCACTCGCGGCCCACGCGCACGATCACGAGGGGCACGATCACGGCGCGCATGGTCATGCGCACGCACCTCCCGCCGCTGCCGCGCGGGACACGGCGAGCGCCGAAGCGGCGGCATGCTGTCCCGGAGAAGAGGCGAGCGTCGCGACCGCTCCCGACAGCCACGACGACGAGCCCCGCGGCCCCGTCCTGCCGCGCGTGCTGCGTTACGCCTTCGGCACGTTGCTCGACGACCTCGCGCCGTGGCTCATCCTCGGGTTCCTGTTGTCCGGGCTCATCGTCGTGCTCGTGCCGAGCGAGTTCTTCACCGGCGAGTCGCTGCTGCAAGGGTGGACCGGCATGTTCGCGATGTTGATCGCCGGCGTGCCGCTCTACATCTGCGCCTCCGCCTCGACACCGGTCGCCGCGGCGTTGATGGCCAAAGGCCTCGAGCCGGGCGCGGCGCTCGTGTTGCTGCTCGCCGGACCCGCGACGAACATCGCGACGATCCTGGTCGTACGGAACCTCCTCGGCCGGCAGGTGCTGATCGCGTACCTCGTCTCGATCGCCGCGTGCTCCCTCGCGCTCGGGTACCTCGCGAACGCGCTCTACCCGTTCCTCGGCCTCGACCCGACCGCGATGCGGGTCGGCGACGTGGGCGACCCCGCGGGCCCCATCGCCGCGCTCTCAGGCGGGCTCGTCACGCTCCTCGTCCTGCGCTCCGCGTGGCGTCAGCGTGTCGACCTGCGCTTCGGGCGCGCCCTCGGTCGATTCACCGCGCCGCTCGGCTTCGACCCGAACCACCGCGCGGTGCGCCTCGCCGTCGTCGCCACGGTAGCGTTGGCCTACGCCTCGACCGGGCTCTCCGTCGTGCGCCCGGGCGAGGCCGGCTTCCTCGTGCGTTTTGGGCGTGTGCTCGAGCACATCGAGGGTCCGGCGCACCGCTTCCACGCGCCGTGGCCGTTCACGCGCCTCGAGCTCGCCGCGACGGGCGAGCTGCGCCAACGCAGTTATGGTCTCGCCGACGGGACCTCCGAGGCCGACCCGATCGCGGCCCAGGACTACGGCCGCGCCCAGGCCGAACACGAGCGCCTGGCCGCCGAGGCCGAGGTCCTGACGCGCGACGAGTACCTGCTCGCGATCGGCTATACCGTGCGCTACCGCGTCGTCGACGCGCACCGGTGGCGCTTCCGACACGAGGCGCCCGATCACCTCGTCGGCGCGCTGGCCGAGGGCGCGATGCGCTCGGCCGCTTCGCGCCTCGGTTGGCGCGAGGTCCTGCATGACCGCGCGCGTGTCCTGGAACGCGAGGTGCTCGCGCGCCTCGTCGAGCGTGTCGGCGCGTTGCAGCTCGGCTGCGAGGTCGTCGCCGTCGACGTGCGCAGCGTGCAGCCCCCGGGCCGCGTGCGGCCGGCGTTCCGCGAGGTCCAGAGCGCCGAACAGGACCGCGCGACGCTGCGCAACCGCACGCTGCAGCAGATCGCGCAACAGCGCGCGCGCACGAGCGAAGAGGTCGACGCCACCGTCGGCGCCGCGCGCCAGGACGCGCTGCGCGAGACCGGTCGCGCGCGCGGCGAGGCCACGAGCCTCGCCGCCCTCGGCGCGGTCTACGAGACGCGCCCGACCGCGGTCGCCGAAGTGCTGCGCTTCGAGCGCCTGCTCACCGTCATTGCGGGCAAGACGCTCGTCGTGTTGCTCGACCCCTTGCTGCGCATGATCGTCCTCGAACGCAGCGGGGTCGACCGCGGCACGATGGGACTGCCGCGGGACATCTTCGAAGGCCCCGCCCGCGGCGCTGCACCTGCCCGCGGCGCTGATCCGGGGCGCGGCCGCACCACCAGCACCGACCGGGAGCCGTGAGAGACTCGCCCACCATGCCCAAGAAGACACCCCTCTGGCTGCTAGGCGGTCTCGCGCTGCTCGCGCTTGCGAGCTCTGCTTTCACCGTCGCCGAAGGCGAGGCTGCGATCGTCTATCGACTCGGCGCGCCGCGCAAAGTCATCCAGGACGCCGGCCTGCACTTCAAGTGGCCTGCGCCGATCGACTCGCTCGCGCGTGTCGACTTGCGTGTGCACCTGCTCGATCCGACGCCGGGTGACTACCTCACCGGCGACCGCCGCAACGTCATCGTCGACGCGTTCGTCGCGTGGCGCGTCGCGGACCCGGAGACCTTCCTCGTGCGTCTGCGCAGCCTCTCGAGCGCGGAACAGAACCTCACGAGCCTCTTGAAGTCCGCGGTCGCGACGGTGCTCAACAGCGGGCCGCTCGCGGACCTCGTGTCGATCGAGGCGCGCGCGCGCAACCTCGACAAGGTCGCCGCGGAGCTCGCGGACGAGGTGCGCCGACGCGTGGCCGCCGACGACTCAGGGATCGTCGTCGAGCTCGCCGGCATCAAACGCATCAACTTCCCCGAGTCGAACAAGAACGCCGTCTTCGATTGGATGCGCTCCGAGCGCGAGGCCGAGGCGGAGGAGTTCCTGAGCCGCGGCCGCACCGACGCGAGCGCGATCCGCGCCGAGGCCGACTTGGCTTTCACCGCGCGCTTGACCGAGGCGAACGTCGAAGCGAGCACCGTGCGTGGCGCCGCGACAGCCGAGGCGACGGGCCTGCTCGCCGAGGCGCGCGAGCGGCACCCCGAGCTGTTCGAGTACTTGCGCACCCTCGAGCTCTTCGCGGCGGCGCAGGGCGACGTCGAGTTCGTGCTGACCTCCGATTCGCCACTGCTGCGGATCTTCGACCCAGCCCATGGTCCCGCGCTCGAGCGAACGCCCCCGCCGGCGCCGTCGGAGGGCAAGCGCGAGTGACTCCGCGCCGCTGGCTCCTCGCGGCCCTCGCCGCGCTCACGCTGATCTGGGCTCTGACGTCGTTCGCGACGGTGCGCTCGGGCGAGAGCGGCGTCGTCCTGCGTTTTGGGCGCGCGGCGCGGGTCGTGGCGCCGGGGGTCCTCGTCAAGCTGCCATGGCCGATCGAGCGTGTGGAGCGCGTGGACGTCGAGTTGCTGCGGCGCATGCCGCTCGGCTACCGCGCGGAGGTCGCGGCCCAGAGCCTCGATCCGCTGCCCGACGAGGTGCAATGGCTGACCGGAGACTCGAACATCGTCGAGCTGCGCGCGGACGTCCTGTACCGCGTGGACGACCCCGTGGCGTGGCTGTTCGGGGTGTCGGACGGCGAGGGTCCGACCGGGCATCGTTCGTTCGCGCTGCGCCGCATCGGTGAGCGGGTCCTGTCCGAACTGATCGCGTCGAAACCGGTCGGCGATGTGCTCGCGCCGGGGAACGCGGGCCTCCAGGAGCTCGCGCGCGGTCGCATCCAGACCGCGTGCGACACGCTGGGCCTCGGCGTGAGGATCACGGCGATCGAGGTGCTCGACGCGACGGCGCCGCTGATGGTGATCCAAGCGTTCAACCGCGTGACCGACGCACGCGCCGAGGCCGAGCGGCTCATCGTCGAGGCCAGGGGCGCGCGCCAGCGGCTCCTGCAGGACGCCGAGACGAGCGCCAACGAGGTGTTGAGCGCGGCGCGCAAGTACGCCGCCGAGCACCTCGGCCGCGCCCAGGGCCTCGCGCAACGGCTGCAGGCCCTCGCAGGTGGCGCTGGTGAGGGGCCCGACGGCGCTGGGGCGGGCGGTCTCTCCCTGACGGCGCGGCGAGGGATCTGGCTCGACACGCTCAGCCACATCTTCGCCCGCGCGCGAGTCGAACTACGCGCGGCGAACCCGGACGGGTCGCCGGTGCCGTACTACCGCACACGCGTGCGCTGAGCGGCGAGGCCTCCCGAATGGGCCGGACCCCGCTATCCTCAGGCCTATGTTCGTACGCATCCCTGACGCGCTCCCCCACGTGAACTCGAGCCCGCGCGCGGTCGCTGGCCTCCTCTTGCTGCTCGCGAGTTGCGCGGGGTCCCACGCTGGCGATGGGCATGCAGCAGACGCCGCGCGCGCGCGCAACGCCCACCGGGCCCAAGACGAGCGCGCGCTCGACCCGGCGCTCACCGCCGGCACGTTCGACCGCGCCGAAAACATCGTGCTCATCCTGCACGGGGGCGTCGGGACCCTCGAGCGCGATGAGATGTCGCCCGCTCTCGAAGCCGAGTTCCGCGCGACCCTCACCACGGCCTTGCGAGCAGGCGGGGCCGCCCGCGCCGATGGCGCGCCCGCGCTGGACGCCGTGCGCGCCGCGGTGCGCCTGCTCGAGGACTCGCCGCTTTTCAACGCGGGGCGCGGCGCGGTGTTGACCAACGACCGACGCCACGAGCTCGACGCCTCGGTCATGGTCGGCGAGGGTCCGATGGCGGGCGCGGTCGCCGGGGTCTCGACGGTGCGCCACCCGATCGACCTCGCGTGGTACGTGCTGCAAGAGACGCCGCACGTGATGCTGGCAGGTCAGGCCGCGGACGGCCTCGCGGCGTCCCTCGGGTCGGGGCGCATCGAGCTCGTGCGCAACGACTGGTTCACGACCCCTCACCGCGTCGAGCAGCTGAACAAGGCGCTGGCCGCGGAGGCGCGCCGGACGTCGTTCGCGAGCGACCCCAAGGACGATCACCGCCCCTATTTCGGCACGGTCGGCGCCGTCGCACGCGATGACGCGGGGCGCCTCGCGGCGGGCACCTCGACCGGCGGGATGACCAACAAGCGGTTCGGCCGGGTCGGCGACTCGCCGATCATCGGCGCGGGCACGTGGGCGGACGACCGGACCGTCGGGGTCTCCTGCACTGGGCACGGGGAGTACTTCATCCGCGGCGCGGTGGCGCACGACGTGCACGCGCGCATGCTGCACGGGGGCCAGGACCTCTCCGCGGCGGCTGCGGGGACCCTCGCTGAGCTGACCGGGCGCGGCGGCGAAGGCGGCTGGATCGCGCTGACCCCTGCAGGCGAGGCCCTCGCCTCCTTCAACACCCCGGGCATGTACCGGGGCTGGATCGACGCCGCCGGGCGGGTGACGGTGCGGATCTGGGGCGAAGAGGAGTAGCGCCGGCGAGGCCGCGCCGGTATCCTCCTCCGCCCGTCGCCGAGGCGAGCAGCCCCTGGGCCGCCCCCGTCGCGCCCTTCGCGTAAGTACGTACGTCCTGGAGTCTCACATGTCTCGCGTCTGTCAGATCACGGGTGCCGGCACCCGTTCGGGTGGCACCATCGCCCGCCGCGGTCTCCCGAAAAAGAAGGGCGGCGTCGGCCTCAAAACCACCGGTCGCACCTTGCGCACCTACAAGGTCAACGTGCAGAAGAAGCGCATCTGGGTCCCCGAGATGCAGGACTTCGTCACGTTGCGCGTGTCGACGCGCGCGCTGCGCACGATCACGAAGAACGGCGCCTACCCGACCCTCTTGAAGGCGGGTGTGATCAAGCCGGTCAAGGCCAAGAAGGTGACCGAGGGCGGCGCAGTCGCCCCGAAGTCCGCCCCGAAGGCCGCCCCGAAGGCCGCCCCGAAGTCCGCCCCGAAGGCCGCCGCCAAGGCGAAGCCGAAGGCCAAGTGAGCCTTCTGCGCCGCTCGGCTCGCGCTTGAAGCGTCGAGCCGCGGCCCCCCGCGCGCGGTTATCCTCGCGGTCCCTACGGCGACTTCCTCGCGCTGCATTCGCCGCGCTCGGGACCTCGCATCGGGACTCGATGAACCGCGCGCGCTTCGTTTGGACTGGGCTCTGCCTCAGCGCCTCTAGTTTTGCCGTCTCCGAGGGCTTCGCTACGGCGAGGTCCCTCGAGGCCCGACAGTCCGCACGAGTCGACGGGCCGACGACAGCGGGGGCTTCCGACGATTCGTCCGACGACACCGCGGCGCTGTCGCCCGGGTTTGGGGCCTGGCCACCGGCAGAAGCCGCGGAGCAGCGCGCGCGCGAGACGCGCCTCCTCGCGGCCCTCGACCCCGCCTCGCTCGCTCGCTGGCACGAGGAGGTCGCTTCATTCCCCCACGTCGCCGGGAGCCCTGGCGACGCGCGCATGATCGCGTTCCTCGCCGAGTCGTTCGAGCGCCTCGGGCTCGAGGTCGAGGTGCACCCGTTCGTGGCCTACTTGCCCGCGCCGCTCGAGGCGCGCCTCGAGCTGCTGACGCCGACCGCGGCCCTGCTGCCGCTGATCGAACAAGCGCTGCCCGGCGTGCCGGGCTCAGAGGCCGAGGGCCTCGACTTCGGCTGGAACGCGTACTCCGGCAGCGGCACCGTCGAGGGTGAGCTCGTCTACGCGAACTACGGCCGGAAGGAAGACTTCGAGGAGCTCGCGCGGCTCGGTGTCCCGGTCGCGGGCAGAATCGTGATCGCGCGCTACGGCGGCAACTACCGCGGCTACAAGGCGTACTACGCCGAAGCCGCGGGCGCCGCGGGCCTCGTGATCTACACCGACCCGCGCGATTCGGGGTTCGAGAAGGGCCTCGTGTGGCCCGAGGGCGGCTGGGCGAACGACTCGTGTATCCAGCGCGGCTCGATCCTGACGTTGCCGTGGGTCGGCGATCCGTTGACGCCGGGGATCGAGGCGACTCCCGACGCCGCGCGCCTCGATCCGGACGAGGTGGCGCTCCCGAAGATCCCCGTGCAGCCGATCGGCTGGTCGGCGGCGGTGCAGTTGCTCGCGCCGATGCGCGGCAAGAGCGCGCCGAAGGAGTGGCAGGGCGGCCTCCCGCTGCGGTACCGCTTGACCGGCGGACCTGGTGTCCGCGCGCGCCTCATGGTGCGCCAGGAGCGACGGCTCGTGAGCTCAGCGAACGTGCTCGCCTCGCTGCGCGGGCGTGACGCCGGCGGCGGCGACCCCGAGGCGCGCGGCGCCCCGCTCGGCGCGCGGATCCTCGTCGGCAGCCACCACGACGCGTGGAGCTACGGCGCGAGCGACCCGACCTCGGGCCTCATCGCGGTGCTCGAGGCAGCGCGGGTATGCGTCGAGGACGCGCGGCGCCACGGACGAATGCGGCGCACGCTGACCTTCGCCGCGTGGGGCGCCGAGGAGTTCGGCATCATCGGCAGCGGCGAGTACGTCGAGAGTCGGCGCGCGGAGCTCATACGCGACGGAGTGCTCTATGTGAATCTCGACGCCGCGGCCAACGGCCTGCGTTTCGGCGCCGCCGCGACGCCCGAAGCGCGCCGCCTCGTGAGCGAGGTGCTCGCCGTCGTCCCGCAGCCGAGGCGCGCGGAGTCGGACCCGGACGGCCTCGTCTCAGCGGCCCCGATCGAAGCAGCGCCCATCGAATACAGGGGCTCCGTGCTCGAGGCGTGGGCGCCGGATGCGGCGGCCGCGCTGCAGGGCGCGGACTGGGTGCCGAGCGGCGGACTGCCCTCGCGCTTCGGCGAGCTCGGCGGCGGCTCGGACCACGCCGCGTTTCTCGCCTGGACGGCGATGCCGGCGGTGAACCTCTCCGCGTTCGGCGCCGAGGGCACCGCGTACCACTCGAATTACGACGACTTGCAGTGGTACCGCGCGACGGTCGGCTCGGACTACGCGTCGGCGCTGCTCGTCGCGCGCGTCGCGACGCTCGCCGCCGCGCGCGCCGCGGAGGCCCCGCTCGTGCCGATCGCGCTCGCGGCCGGCCCGGCAGCAGCGCAGGGGCACCTGGAAGCGATACAGAGGACTCTCGTGGAGTCAGCCAAGACTGTGGCGGAGGCCGACGCCGCGGCTCCTGCCAGCAGCTCCAACGGCGCTCATCAGGACGACGTCGTCGGCTCGGAGGCCGCGGTATCCCAGCTGCGTGCAGTCGCGACGATCTTCGCCGAGCTCGCCGCCCGCGCTGCGAGCCTCGAAGCGGAGCTCGAGTCACGCGCGCCGGAGCTGGCCACGATCGACGGCCACCGCCGCAACCTGAACGAGCTGCTGCTCGCGTGGCCCCGGGCCTGGCTCGACGAGGCCGGCCTGCCCGGTCGACCCTGGTTCAAGAACCTCTACGTCGCCCCCAACGAGACGTCGGGTTATGCGTCGTGGGCGCTGCCGGGCATCCAGAAAGCGCTCGCCGACGGTGACTCGAAGGCCCTCGTCGTCGAGCTCGAGCGATTGCGGCGCGTGGCCGAGCGGTTGACTTTGCTCGCCGCGCGGCTCGAAGCAGCCTGTGCCGAAGGCGAGTGATGCAGCGGGCGTGATGCGCCACGACGTTGTGCAGGAGGTCGATCCAAGCGCGAGCGGCCCCGTGGATCGTGTTGGAGGGCGTCGCGGGCGGTGTATCGTCGTTCGGCGGTGAATCGCGCGGGGTGGTTGCCCGTTGCGGTGCCCGTTGCGGTGCCCGTTGCGGTGCCCGTTGCGGTGCCCGTTGCGGTGCCCGTTGCGGTGCCCGTTGCGGTGCCCGTTGCGGTGCCCGTTGCGGTGCCCGTTGCGGTGCCC
>Ga0163144_10001408_pt1 | contig 56968 bp, 63 predicted proteins | sample OliLak19BULKMAT1_FD_123175 | JGI IMG/M metagenome (GOLD analysis project Ga0163144, IMG submission 123175) | Freshwater microbial mat bacterial communities from Lake Vanda, McMurdo Dry Valleys, Antarctica - Oligotrophic Lake LV.19.BULKMAT1 | ecosystem: Environmental > Aquatic > Freshwater >...
AGGACATATCATTTACCGTTTGATTCCTTCTGCTGCACATACAGATGCAGATATTGAAGAAACTCTACTTGCTTTTTCAGAAACAAAAGCAAAGCTGGAAGCAGGTGCTTATAAATCAGAAGCAATCCCTGATATGACTGATGTAACGGGCAAACGTTTTGATTACATGCTTGAAATACCAAAGAATAAATAAAAAGATATCAACCGATAATAAAAATACCCCCGAAAAATCGGGGGTATTTTTATTAGTAAATCAAAACAAATTATTTTTCGTTTGATCCGTTTGCAGGAATGTTAAACATTGAAGCAATCTGATCATAACTCATTGCTTTTATTTGTTGTACTGTGTAACCTGCGGCAGGTCCACTAACAAAACGACTTCCTGCAGTTCCACCAGGAATAATTACATAACGATAACTGATGGGTTCAAACCTTGTGTTTTCACCAGCAGCCCAGCTATATAATTCAGGACGTGTTGCCATAAATACAACTCGTCCCGCAGCAAGCGTATGCTCAATCCACAAATTCCAGCTTACAGAAGCTACCAGTAGCAATGGTAATTGTTGTGCTGAAGCAGCAGGTGTAACCCTTGCATATGCAAGACAGATACCTTGGTCAACAATTGCCTGAGTAACACTAGCGCTCGTACGGAAACCTCTGCGACCACCTGCTAAACCACTGCCACCAGTAGTTGCATGAATACTTGTGTCAATAAAATTACCAGCAGGAGCCCAGGATGAGTAAATAACATTTGTAAGAGAACCGGCAGCACCGGCAGGACCTGCAGCACCTGTAGCACCTGTAGCACCATTTGCACCTGTAGCACCTAAGGGACCAGCAGGGCCTATAATACCTTGAATACCCTGAGCACCATTAGGACCTTGAATACCCTGAGGACCAACAGGACCTGCATCGCCCTTACAGGACGAAAAGAATATTGCACCTGCAATAAGTACTGAAAAAGAAAGGAGATTTTTTACCATGATTGTATGTATTTGGTTTAGTGAAAAAAACAGTCAGGAACCGGATGCAGGAGTTTCAAAAGTATTGGAGGAATTACAAGTTTACAAAATGATATGCAAATAAAAAAACATTTAAAAAATAAAAGCAACTGTTTGTATTTACAGTGCTTCAAGGTTCGTAAAGAACCTGAAAATAAATCTAAAATAAGCGGCTTCTGTTCCCGGGTATTTATTATCATAAGTAATAATTCTATACCATAATCTACGATGTCCTTTACATGATTTTCGAACTGAAAATATCGGAAGGAAAATTTAGAAGAGAATGTAATAACCTGAAAAAAAGAGAAGCATGAGCTCTCCCTATTTTCCCTAAATATTGCTATTGCCTTAAAAGCATTTCCGTGTTTTCAAATTCGCCGTTGATGAAAATACGGTAAACTCATATGAGTTTTCCTAATATCTGGTAGATGTTCCCTATTAGTGCATACAATTACGTTGTATTTTTCGTTCTAGTTCTTTATTTTAGAGCATTCATCTGATACTTAAAACCTATTAGAACGGAATACTCAATCATAAAAAAAGTTGAGTATATATCAGCCAGTTGCAAAAAGCTGATATATGATATAAACCAATATTCTATACGACCCCAAAAAACACTGCATGAATTGGATAAAAAAATCCTGTCTACTAACCTGTTTTTTTGTTGCAAGCACTTCCGTTTTTGCTCAAATTGATACTGAATTTTGGTTTGCAGCGCCTGATGTATCCTCCAGCTCGGGTTTTGACAAACCTGCTATTCTCAGGATAACATCGTTTAAACAGCCTTGTACTATAACAATTTCTCAACCGGCTTCCGGTGGATTACCAACACAAACATTTAACCTGGCAGCAAATACCAGTGCTTCTGTTGATTTGTCAACCTGGCTCGATTTTATAGAATGCCGGCCTGGCGACGCTATTCAAAACAAGGGTATCAAAATTAGCTCTACTGCCCAGATTTCTGTTTATTATGAAGTGAATCATACCAGTCGTAATCCTGAGTTATTTGTTTTAAAGGGCAGAAATGCTTTAGGAAATGACTTTTATATTTCTTCTCAAAACTTTGGCACTAATAGTAGTCTGCATAATCCATTGCCATACTCTTCATTCAATATTGTTGCAACAGAAGATAATACCACTGTAACAATCACTCCGGCAAAAAACATAGTGGGTCATGCTGCCGGCACACCCTTCAACATCACATTGAATAAAGGTCAAACCTATGCAGCTATTGCAACATCTCAAGCCCCAACGCAGCATTTAGAAGGATCTAGAGTAACCTCAACAAAATCAATTGCCATTACATTGGCCGATGACTTAGTTGTTGCTCCTTCTTATGGTTGTGCTGATTTAGTGGGTGATCAAACTATACCGGTAAGTATCCTGGGAACAGAATATATTGCAACCAAAGGTTACCTTTTGGGAACTCTTGAAAAGCTGTTTATTACAGCAACTGTAAATGGAACAACCATATCGCAGGATGGCAGTTTAGTGACGACATTAAATGCAGGGCAAACATTTCAAATAAACCTGGCTAATCCATCTACTTATATTCTATCTTCCAAACCGGTTTATGTTTACCAGGTATCGGGTATTGGCTGTGAGTTAGGAGGGGCCATCTTGCCACCGATAAAATGTACAGGCAGTTTGTCAGTAACATATGCAAGAAGCAGCAGTCGTGCAAATTATCTGAATGTAATTGTAAGATCTGGTGGGGAAACGTCATTTAAAGTAAATGGTAACAGTAATATCATTACAGCCAATAAATTTTTGCCGGTACCCGGCACATCAAACCAATGGCTGTCGGCAAGTATATTATTATCCAACGCTATCTCTCCAATAGACTCACCTGTTACTATAACAAATTCGCTTACGTTCTTCCATTTAGGAATATTAATTGGAAATGACCGGGAAGGAACCGCCTTTGGATTCTTCAGCAGTTTTAATAATAACTATGCCAACGCAAGCACCACAACTCCCCTTGTTTGTGATGGAGGAGTAATTTCTCTTTTTGCCGATACGTTGCTTACAGCTACTTATCAATGGACCGGCCCTAATGCTTTTACAAGCAATCAACAAAATCCTGTTATTAATAATGCATCTGTACTTAATGCCGGGAAATATTACCTGACTGTTACATTACCTGGTTGCGGCAACCAGATCGATTCTGTAACCATAGCTATTGGCGGAAGCAAAACATCTACTGTCAATAAAACAATTTGTGATGGCGACACTTTCGATGGATATACTACTGCAGGAACATATGTTGACACATTAACAACTGCACAGGGTTGCGACAGCATACGCACCCTTAACCTTTCAGTAAAACCGAAATCTTTATTTTCAATTACACAAACTATTTGTGAAGGAAAATCTTTGTTGGGTTATACTCAAACCGGCATCTATAACGATACCCTGGTCGCCGCCAATGGATGCGATAGCATCAGAACACTCAATCTTACCGTTCTGCCGAAATCAACTTCAACAATTACACAGGCAATTTGCAAGGGACAATCATTTCTCGGTTATACAACAACCGGAATTTATGTTGATACGTTAGTCGCCTCCAACGGCTGCGACAGCATCAGAACTTTAAGATTAACTGTTGATACACAACCCATGCCTGATTTAGGACCTAATAAGGAATTATGTAATGGCGATACGTTGGTACTTTACCCGGGAAAATATGCATCCTATTTGTGGCAAGACAACTCTACAAATAGTCGTTTTATTGTAAGACAGCCGGGATCGTATTCAGTAACTGTAACAAACGCCTGCGGATCAGCCACAGATGATATTACTCTTAAAGCTGTTGATTGTGTTATTGTTTTCCCCAATGCATTTACACCAAACGGTGATGGCAGAAATGATTTCTTTAAAATACTCAATGCCTTTAATCTGAAAGAATATGCACTTTCAATTTATAACAGATGGGGTCAATTGGTATTTTCAACCAGTGATTTCAGAATGGGATGGGATGGCAAACTGAAAGACCAACCACAGGACCCCGGCACATTTGTTTATTACTGCAAGTACAAAAAAGACAGCACTGATATTGTTACAAAGGGTAGCTTCATCTTAATCAGATAATAATAAATTTTATATTACAAAAAAGCCACAACTTCTAAGGTTGTGGCTTTTGATTATAATCAATATGCTCAGTTATCTTAAATCAACAACTTCAACACCGGGGTATTTTTTCTTATCAAATACAAATTGTGTATCATTTACAGCTGCATTGCCATTCAAGGAAGAAACAGTGTATGTATATTTATTACCGCTCTTCTCCAATACTTTGGTGCTGTATATTGCCTGTGTTTTTTTATCAACCCAAATCAATACTTTAAAGAATGATTTTGTTTTATCAAAAGGAGTAAGTTCAATTTCCTGCAGCACTTTGCCTGCTTCCTTTTTTTCTCCATTTAATTTGTACAGATAATCTTTATCATAAAAATTAGTAAATAATTTTTGAGGTGTAATGGTATTTTGTGAAGGATCAAACTTTGAGATGGTTACTTCATTTGAACTTTTATCGTATGTCCAAATATTGCTGCCGTCGCAATATATATCCTGCCCACCAGTTATACTTACTCTGTATTTATTACCCTTTGTAAACAAAGAACCTTTTTTGATACCAAGAACTTTGCCTTTCCCATCTTCATTTTTAAAGGCGAAAATAGCCTGAACTGCTTTAAAAGATTTAAACTTAGCGCTCACTGCATCCAGAATTTTTTTGGCAGCGGGGTCGCTTTGCCCCATGTTTTTGGGTTGAGCTTTACCAACTACGGCAAACAGTAATACAATACACAGAGATATAATTGTCTTCATTCTATTGTTTTCTTTATATAGTCAAAATTGAGGCCGTAAAGATAGGCAGAAGCCTTATTCAATACTTCTGCAGGAAGCATTATCCAAATTTTAACAGCTTATTCCAGCATTTGCAAATACTGATCCAAATCGGCTTCTGTTTTAATTAACACATCTCTTGCTTTGCTTCCCTGGCTTCCTCCCACAATTCCTGCTGCTTCCAGTTGATCCATCAAACGACCTGCACGATTATATCCCAACTTCATTCTTCTTTGCAACAGGGAGGTAGAACCAACCTGGTTTTGAACAATTAACCTGGCAGCATCATTAAATAAGGGATCTCTATCTGCAAGATCAAAATCCCTGCCTTCCAATTCTTTTTCATCAACATACTCAGGTAATAAAAACGGTTGCGGATAACCTCTTTGTTTACTGATGAAAGAAACAATATCATCCACTTCGGGTGTATCAACAAATGCACACTGCAAACGTGTCAGTTCACCATTATAACTGATGAGCATATCACCTTTACCAATCAATTGTTCAGCACCACCAGTGTCCAGAATTGTACGGCTGTCAACTTTTGACGATACTTTAAACGCAATCCTCGCAGGGAAATTGGCTTTAATAGTTCCTGTGATGATATTAACAGATGGACGCTGAGTTGCTATGATGAGATGAATACCAACTGCCCTTGCCAATTGTGCCAGTCGTGCAATCGGCATTTCTACTTCTTTCCCTGCAGTCATAATCAAATCAGCAAACTCATCAATGACCAACACAATAAATGGCAGGTATTGATGGCCTTTGAGTGGGTTCAATTTACGACCTACAAATTTTTCATTGTACTCTCGGATATTACGGCAACCAGCTTCCTTCAAAAGGTCATACCGGTTATCCATTTCAATACACAACGCATTGAGTGTGTGAATCACCTTCTTGGTATCGGTGATGATGGATTCTTCTTCACCCGGCAATTTTGCTAAAAAATGATTCTCGATATGACGGTATAAACTCAACTCTACTTTTTTAGGATCAACCAATACCAATTTTAGTTGCGATGGGTGTTTCTTATACAATAATGAAACAAGAATTGCATTTAACCCAACTGATTTACCCTGCCCTGTTGCACCAGCCATTAACAGGTGGGGCATAGTGGTTAAATCAACAATGAAATTTTCATTATCGATTTTCTTACCAATAGCAATTGGCAAACCAAAATTGTTATGCTGAAATTTTTCTGATGCCAGTAATGTTTTCATACTCACCACTGTCTTCTTTACATTCGGCACCTCAATACCAATGGTACCTTTGCCCGGAATGGGAGCAATGATACGGATACCTAATGCCGCAAGACTTAATGCAATATCATCTTCAAGATTCTTGATTCTTGAAATACGTACACCCGCTGCCGGCACAATTTCATACAAGGTTACCGTAGGACCAACCGTTGCAAATATTTTTTGAATTTCAATATCGTAGTTGCGAAGGGTGTTGATGATCTGGTTCTTATAATTTTCCAGTTCTCCTGCATCCTGAATAATTTTTTCACTGCCGTGATTCTCTAATAAACTAAGTGAGGGGAATTTATAATCCTTCAGATCAAGAAAAGGATCATACGGAGGAAGATTTTCAACAACCTTCTTTTCTGTTACTGTTTCATCAATTATAGCTTCATCGGCATTTTTAATTTCCAATGCAAGGTCAGTTGCCGCTTCATCCCTACCGGATTTTTTTGATTTTTCAGCAACAGGAACACTCATTTCAATCAGCGCTTCATTATAATTCGGATCAGGTACAAGCGCATCATCAAAGGGCTTTTGATGATTGAGTGGTAATTCCTCTTTTTCAGAAAAGCCGAAATCATGCAATGGATTCTTTTTCTCCTCAATTTCAGAAGGAATCACAAATCCAGTTTCCTTTTTCATTTGGTTAACGGAAGAATTAGGATCAGACGGAAAAATGCTACCCTGTTGAATACTCTCTTCATCAACATCATCATTCAAAAAAACATCCTTTGTTTTTTTAGCCGGCAACTTAAACACAGGATTGAAACGCCAGATAAAATAAGAAACAACAGATAACAATAGAATAATGGCCGTGCCTGTTTTTCCTGCAAATCCCGTTAACCAGTCCGATGCATAATTACCAAATGCACCACCCCATGGAAAGCCCTGCTGCTGCATGAAAAATGAAAAAAATACCGGCAGGACTATTAAACCAACTAATACATACTTAATGTTACGGGCAATTGAAAAATATTTCTTGCCAAATAGTAAATTGATGCCAATAATAAAAAAGAAGGTGCAAACAAGATAAGATGCCACTCCAAACCCATTGTAAAAAAACAGGTGTGATATCCATGCACCAAAACGACCAAGCAGGTTTTGTACCTGCATACCATCCTGTACTAAAACACGCCACGAATGGCGAAGTACTTTATCCTGGTCTTCTTTCCAAGTAACCAAATAAGAACTGAAGGAGATCAATAAAACAAGCGAAATAAGCAGAAAAGTAATACCGGTTATTTTATGTGTGCGGTCATCTTTGATCAATTCCTTTACCGACAGTTTTTCCTCAATATCCTGTTTCATATGTGAGGGCTTCTCTTTCTTTTTCTTTTCTTTTATGCGCTTTTCGGCCATAAGCCAAAGATAAAGAATGCAACCATCCCAACCGCAGAGAAAAGACTATTATAGAAGGCCGAAATGTTTTATCTTAATCGCCGAACTGACGCTTTATGAAAAAAAGCTACCTGCTTACCTTATTGCTTTTTATGGTTTTCTTCAGTGCAAAAGCACATGAGGATTCAATGCTTTCTGTTATCCGTACTTCAAAAGTGGAGAACCTGCACTTCCTGCCGGAAAACATGCATGTTTTTATCGACACAAATAAGAATACCCCTCTCCAGGAAATCCGTGGTATCATGTTTCTTCACTTAAATGAAGAACCAAAGAAAAAAGTTTCAAAAAGGCTGATGGTTGATTCAAGGATCTATTTATTATTTTGGATTGAAAACAATGAACAGATCGAACGCTCTTTTTATATTACCCCGGGAATTTATTCTACTGAAACCATCCTGTATACCAGAGATTCCGTTACCAATAAATGGATTGAAATACCGGGGCAAATTTCAAAAGACAAAAGTGAAAAATCCTATCGGCTTTTTACAATACCCCCGGGGAAAGAAATGCAGATACTGGTCAGGTGTAAATATGCCAGAACAAATGTTGTTACACTCAATCCCTATTTAATTAACCCGATCTTTTTTGAATACCACCTCAATTATATACATACCCATTGGTTTGGCGTAAACACTTTTACTTATGTTTTATGCGGGCTTTTACTGATGATGCTGTTATTTTCAATGGCTAATTATGCACAGAATTACAAACGGGAGTACTTATATTATTCTATCTATGCGTTGTGTATGGGCTCCTTGTTGTTTTTAAAAGCAGTTTTATTTAAACGTTCAACTGATTTTAATTTCTTTAATGAAGAGTACCTCGATTATTTTTTACAGATACTTGGCTATATCTTTTATATTGGCTTTACAAGAATGTTCCTGAACACTCCTACCAATTATCCTACACTTAACCGGATGTTTATTATTGCAGAAGTTGTATTGGGTTTGTTCCTGGTTGCTTTCTCCGTTTTCTATTTTGGTGGTTTCAGGTATAACTATTTATCGGCAACTGAAAATGCAAGTAAGTTTTTTCTCATTTTTCTGGGCATTATGTATATCGTTTTTGGAATTGTTGAACGTAACAGGCTGATGAACTACTTACTGGCGGGGAATGTTGCCAATCTTGTATTTGGCGGCCTTTCACAATTTATGGTCATTGTTCCTTCCGTCAATCTGTTTGCCAAGAGCGGCTTATTTAAACAATCATTGATTTACTATGAAATTGGAATTTTACTTGAGTTGATTTTATTTCTCCTGGGCCTTACCTATAAAAATAAAATTGAACTGATTGAAAAAGTAAAAATGAAAGAAGCCATTAAACTGGAAGCTGAGCGGCAGGAATATGAAAAAGAATTGGCAGTGCTCCGTGCACAACAGGATGAACGCAGCCGTATTTCTGCAGATATGCACGATGAACTGGGAAGTGGGGTAACTGCTATTCGATTGCTGAGTGAAATTGCACTTCAAAAAACGAAGGAACAACCTGTTGAAGAAATACCAAAGATTTCTTACAATGCGAATGAACTGATGATAAAGATGAATGCCATTATCTGGAGTATGAACCCGGGTAACGATACCGTAAGTAGTTTGGTAGCTTATATCCGTTCCTATGCATCAGAGTATCTTGATAATTTTAAAATGGATTACCAGATAAAAGTTGCTGATGAAGTACCTGATACAGAAATATCAGGTGTACGCCGCCGGAATATTTTTCTGGTATTAAAAGAATCGCTGAATAATGTCATGAAACATGCCAATGCAACAGAAGTAATTATTCGCATTCATTTTAATCACCACATGCTCATTGAAATATGTGATAATGGTAAAGGCATGGATAAAGATAAACTCAACCAGTTTGGTAATGGCCTCAAGAATATGCAAAGACGTATGGAAAGTATTGCCGGAAGTTTTGAGATAGCTTCGGATGAGGGTACAACGGTGAAATTAACGGTTCCGTTACTTTAAGATGTGGATGATTGGCGAATGCCCAAAAACAAACTCAACCATCCTGCAATAAAGCAAACACCTCCCAACGGTGTAATGGCACCCAGCCAATTCATATTTTCAATAGCTGCTGCTTTTAAGAACGTAAGTACAAATAATGATCCACTGAAAAAGATGATTCCACTTATAAATAAATAACCTGCCCTTTTAAACCATACCATATAATTTTGTTTTATCAGCATACCTGTAACGGCCAGAGCAAGAAGATGGATAAACTGATACAATACTGCTGTTTGATAAGTTTGCAAACTTCCTTCATCAAGCCACTCCCCTAAGGCATGTGCACCAAATGCACCCAGGCCTACACTGAGTGCACCCAATAAGAATGAAATTTTGAGGAACTGATTACCCATGTCGTCTTAAAATTTTTTGAAAATTGTCAAGGCTCATTGTTGAAGCAGGAAGATGATACATAGCTTTGGAATAAAAATTCTCCCGCTGTTTCAGCTTTTCATGAATATATTCTTCAAGCATACCCTGGTCCATTGCTGCAATCAGGGGCCTGGTTTCTTTTTCGTTTTGCAAACGCTGTGCAAGTAATGTTGCTGTACTTTTCAGGTAAATCGTAACTCCATTATTATTCATCCGCTCCATGTTGTGATGAAAACAAGGAGTACCTCCACCACAACTCAAAATAAATTGATCCTTCATCATAAATGACTGCAGCATATCTTTTTCAATACTTCGAAATGTCTGTTCACCTTTCTCATCAAAAATAGCAGCGATTGTTTTTCCTTCTTTCTTTTCAATCTCTTTATCAAGATCGTAAAAAGTTATTCCAAACGCTTCGCCCCATTGACTGGCCCAGTAAGTTTTTCCGCTGCCCATAAAACCTATAAGAAAATAGCGCATGAAAAGTTTGGTTTGTTGCGAAGATAAGTAAAGTAATGAGTGAAGAGAGGTCAGTGATGAGTAAATCACCTGTTGAATTCATTCATCATAAGCATCACTCATTGCACAAAAAAAGCCCATCGTTTTACAACGATGGGCCATATTGAAAGTTTAAATAAAATTAACCTTCTTTCTCTTCGCTTTTGGCATCATCAGCATCACTGTCTAACTTTTTCTTCAGATCAGCTAATACACCTAAATCGCCAAGCGTAGTTTTTTCAACTTTGCTCTGTACATCTTTCACCGCTTTCTTGGTACGTACAGCATCGGCTTGCTTTTCTTTCATTTCAGCATTCTTTTCTTCAGCTATTGCTTTTTCCCAAATGCGTGCATGACTAAGTACTACACGTTTTTCATTGCGATCGAATTCAATCACCATGAACTGTGCATTTTCATCTGCAGCCACCTGCTTACCATCTTCCTTGTTGGTATGACGGTTAGGAGCAAAGCCTTCGATTCCATATGGTAATTGAACCAAAGCACCTTTATCATCTTTCTTGGTTACATGACCGTCATGTATGGTTCCAATAGCAAATGTTTCTTCCAATGCATTCCATGGATCTTCTTCCAGTTGTTTGTGGCCTAACTGCAGTTTGCGGTTTTCCTTATCAATACTCAGGATCATGATGTCAATTTCCTGGCCAACCTTTGTGTATTCGCCCGGGTGATTGAAACGCTTTGTCCAGCTGAGATCACTGATGTGGATCATACCACCAATACCTGCTTTCAGTTCAACAAACACACCATAAGGAGTGATGTTTTTCACCAACCCTTTATGTTTGCTTTCTACCGGGAATGTATCTTCAATTGTGCTCCACGGATCCTGGCTCATTTGCTTAATGCTCAAGCTCATCTTACGGGCATCTTTATCAAGCGTTACAATTTTCGCTTCATGTTCGTCACCCATTTTGAAAAATTCTTTTGCATTAACCGGTGTGTTAGCCCAGCTGATTTCACTTACGTGAACCAGACCTTCAACACCAGGCATGATCTCTAAGAATGCACCATAGTCTTCAATATTTACAACCTTACCTTTCACGGTGTTACCTTCAACGATTGTTTCGCTGAGTGTATCCCATGGATGAGGAGTTAATTGTTTCAATCCAAGACTAATACGTTTTTTATCATCGTCGAAGTCAAGAACTACAACGTTCAACTTCTGATCCATCTTTAATACTTCTGTAGGATGGTTGATGCGACCCCAGCTAATATCTGTGATATACAACAAACCATCAACACCACCTAAATCAAGGAACGCACCAAAGTCGGTGATGTTCTTGATTGTACCTTCAAGTACCTGGCCTTTTTCAAGCTTGCCCATGATCACTGCACGTTGTGCTTCAATATCGCTTTCAATCAGTGCTTTGTGACTTACAACAGCGTTCTTAATAGTTTCGTTAATCTTCACTACTTTAAACTCCATTGTTTTACCTACAAACTGATCGTAATCAGTAACAGGCTTCACATCAATTTGTGAACCCGGTAAGAATGTTTCCATTCCAAACACATCCACAATCAATCCACCTTTTGTTTTGCTGGTAACAGTACCTGTAACAATTTCACCTGTTTTATGTACTTCCATAATACGCTCCCATGCACGAGTGATGCGTGCAAGTTTGCGGCTGAGGTGTAAGTGACCTTCACGGTCTTCTTTTTCCACCACCATTACTTCCACCGTATCGCCAATTTTTAAACCGGGTAAATCACGGAATTCGTTCAATGATACAAGACCATCACTTTTAAAACCAATGTTTACTACAACATCTGTTTTAGTTAAAGCCACAACCTGTCCATCAACAATCTCTGAATCGTTTACTTGTTTAAAAGTTCCATCATAAACGCTGTCGTACTTTTCACGTTCTTCTTTTGTGTAAGTAGCAACATTGCGTTTGTCAACGGTCCAGTCAAAATCGTCATGAGCAGTTTGCTCTACTTTAATAACCTCTGGTTTTTCGGAAACAGCAACAGCAGTTGCTTCCACAGGTGCATTTGTTGTCGCTGCAGATGTTTCTCCAATTTCAGTTGGAGCACCATTCTCCTGTGCATCAGCGTTTGAATTAATAATTTCGTTTTCTGACATAAAATAATCCCGATTTTGTTTTTTAGTTCGGGGTCGCAAAGTTAAGGTTAAAAGGCTTTGCTGCAAAGCATTTGAGGGGGAAATATAGGGGGAAAAGGGGGTTTTTGGGGTGGGCTGCGGTTTTTCAGGGCATCCCGGTTGTGTCACTCACTTATACTTTCCGTTAAAAGGCGGCAATCTCCTCTTTAAAAATGCTGTAAATGATGAAGTATTCTGCTCATTTAGGCTATATAGCTTCATTGCCAACCTACACATTGCAATTAAGTTTTCATTTCCACATTGTATAAGCTTTCGCCAGCAAAGGAAGTAACAACACAGCACCCAATCCCCACCAGGCGCCCAGCAAACAATAAAACAATAATCCAATCAATAACAGGTAAAAAGGGTATAAAAAAGCAAGGACGCAAAATAAAATACTGTCGTAATGTATATCGCCCTGTAGTTTGGATGCAAGTTTTTGCAATGGGTAATAAAATAAAATATGGGTGAGTAAACCAAGCATGGCAGGCAGCAATAAAATGGCTTTGCTGAAAGCTACTGGTTTTGGATTTTCAATTTCAGAAAGTTGTTGTAACTGGTTTGCATTGGCTGTATTGATAGCAAGCATTTTTGCACTGTTCTCTACTGCCCCCGATAAAATTTCTTTGCCAAAAGCTGTTCCGAAATTGATATCAATCTCTTTCGGAAATTTTACAAATGAATTGTACTGGATCCATACGGGTAAAAGTTTAATGTCCAAACCATCTTCTACTGCCTGTATAAACATACGGGGAGCACCCTTTTTTAAGGGCAATTGCAAAGTAGTTTGATGCTGACAAAAACCTTCTACAAAAATGAGTACGTGTTCGCCCCGTTTAAGTATTTGCCTGCACTCTTCAAATGTAAGATCGTTTTTTCCGAGGTTGTCTTTCCCATCACGGATGCGGTAAATGGGTATCATGTTTACAGATCGTAAAATAGAACGTACCCATGCTTTTTTAAACACATCGCTGCGGGTAATAAAATGAACAGGCTTTTTCATTTTTGCACCTACAACCATTGCATCTAAAAAAGAGTTTGGATGATTGCATCCCAATATGGTTGGATTTTCAATCGCTAAAAGTGAACGGTTGTGTATAGCAATCCGTTTGCAATACAACCAGAGCGCAAATTGAGTGAGTTTTTGGAAAAATAAATACATCAGTTTTCTTAAACAGTTAAGGCGGCAAATTAAGGGAAATAATTGAACAGGAAGATCGTCTTTATGTACCTCCCAAACTCAGCGAAATTTCACTTAACTTTCTTTTCTAAATCAACTGTTATGAAGTATTTCCTTTCCCTTATATTTTCCCTGCTCTTTTTTTCTACACTTGTACAAGCGCAAACAAAATTCCTGATCCCTTATCCAACTCAGTTCGACAACAAACCTATTGATGGCCGTTTATTATTGCTACTCAGTACTACTAATAAAGCAGAGCCGAGGTTTCAGATAAGCGATGGGCCTCAAACACAGCAAGTATTTGGGATGAATGTAGATTCCTGGAAACCGGGCGAAACAAAGATCATTGATGCAAAGGCATTTGGTTATCCTGTTGAAAATATGAAACAGCTCAAAGCAGGCACTTATTTTATCCAGGTAGTATTGCACCGTTACGAAACGTTTAAACGTAAAGATGGCCATACCGTAAAACTTCCCATGGACAGAGGCGAAGGTCAACATTGGAACACAGCACCCGGCAATCTATATAACAAGCCGTTACAACTTCGTTTCAGTAACACCGGTAGTGATGTTGTAACGGTGAAACTGGATAGCAAGATCCCTCCCATTGATTCTCCTAAAGACACGAAGTATATCAAACACATTAAAATACAAAGTAAGCTCCTAACAGAATTCTGGGGGCGACCCATGTATATTGGTGCACATGTATTGTTACCCGAAGGTTGGGACTCACATTCAAAAGTAAAATATCCGCTTGCTATTTTTCATGGGCATTATCCTGATGATTTCGGTGGATTCAGAACTGACCCACCTGATCCTGATCTGAAACCCGATTATATTGCAAGGTTTAATCTCTCCGGTTACAACCGCATTGTACAACAGGAAGCTTATAATTTTTATAAACAATGGAGCGGTCCTGATTTTCCAAGAGTTATTGCAATTGAAATACAACATCCTACTCCTTTTTATGATGATAGTTATGCAGTGAACAGTGCCAACAACGGACCATACGGCGATGCCATCGTTTATGAATTAATTCCTGAAATTGAAAAACGTTTCAGAGGCATTGGTGAAGGCTGGGCAAGATTTATGTATGGCGGAAGTACAGGTGGATGGGAAGTGTTGGCTGCCCAAATCTTTTATCCAACACAGTTCAATGGTTGTTATAGTGCATGTCCCGACCCGATTGATTTCAGAGCGTATACGGTTATTGATATTTATAAAGATAAGAACGCCTATTATCAGGAAGGCCCTTTCAAAAAAACATTAAGACCCGGTCACAGAAATTATTTGGGTCATGTTGACTCCTATGTAAAAGATGGCAATCACCGGGAACTTGCATTAGGAACTAATAGCCGGAGTGGCGATCAATGGGATGTGTGGGAATCTGTTTATTCACCTGTAGGTGATGATGGTTATCCTCAACCTATCTGGAATAAATACACAGGAGAAATTGATACAACAGTTGCAGCCTATTGGAAAGAGCATTACGATCTTGGTCATATTCTTGAACGTGATTGGAGCAAGATAGGTGGGCATTTAAAAGGAAAAATAAAAATCTATTGTGGCGATATGGATAATTATTATCTCAATAATGCTGTGTACTTAATGGAAGAACGTTTGAAAAGATTATCGAACCCCACAGCGGATGCCTTTGTTGATTATGGCGACAGAGCTGAACATTGCTGGAACGGAGATCATACTCAACCAAATTACATCAGCCGTTTACGTTATAATCAAATGTTTATTACACGCTGGGCCGAAGAAGTAAAAACAAGAAGCCCGAAGGGAGCTGATCTTACAAGTTGGAGATATTAAAATAAAATGCCGGACTAAAGCCCGGCATTTTATTTTTTACTTTCTATCTTATTGTTGCGAAATTAATTTTCCTTTTTCATCAAAGACTAAGGTCTTCATTATTCCAGCCTGTTCAACAACCACCTGGAACAGGTTTGGATTTTTTGGTTTTTCGATTTTAATAATATCTTTTGGATTTGTTTGCGGAAAGCGTTTGAATATTTCATCCTGCACAGGTCTTGGAGTTTGATCACGGCGCACCGGAGTTCTTGTATCAACTCTTTCACCATTACTGTGATAAGTAGCAATTGAATTCCAGATACCATGACCAAAAGTTACAGTCCAATCACCACGGTTTTTTGTCCAAACATCATTCACTGCATAGGGATAATCTACATTGAATGAATTACGAACCTGTGTTGGAATATTAGTCCTGTTTTTAGAATTGCCATTTCCATTCTGGTTGTTCTTTAATTTATCTTTTTGTTTTCCCACTCCCTTTTTTGATTCACCCCGGTTACTCCCAACAGGAGTATTATTACTTTCAGCACTTGTTTGTCCTGTAGCTGTTGAATTATTTTGTCCGCTCTGAGGTTGTGCTCCAGAATTAGATGATTGACCTAATACAGATTCACCAGTAGTAGTTGTTGTTTGTGTTTGACCACCCGATTGAGTTCCTGTAGATGCATTATTATTTCCGGTCTGACTTTCAGATGCTGCAGATGGATTTGTTGCATTGCCATTTTTTGTTGTATCTGCTTTTTGATAAATCTGCGGTTTCTGTTTTGTATCTACCTCAGGTTTTGTTGTGTGACCTGTTGGAGCAGGAACAGTAGATTTTACTTCTGTTTTCTGCTTTCCTTTTGCTTTATCTTTTCCTTTGCCTTGCGCAAAACTTAAAACTGTTGCCAGCAGGAAAATTGAAAAAGTAAAAATTTGTTTCATGTAAATGATATTTCAATTGATGACTAATACACTGAAAGACCAATATTCGTACCAAAGGGTTGCAAAAAATCATTTCGCCATAAGTCTTACCGCTGCAACTAACCTATCCAGATCTTTGGTTGATGTGTAAACATGTGGTGTTATCCGCACACAATGAATATTTTCCCAATCGATAGCTACGGTATGTATTTTATATTTTGTGTGTAAAGTACCTGCCACATCGGCTGGTTTCATGCCTTCTATGGCAAGTGATGAAATGGCGCAATAGGTTTTTTTATTTTTTGATTGGTGAAAAGAAACCCGTTTAAGATCACTTACACGGCTATTCCAATAATCTGTTAAAAACCGAAGCCGTTCTTCTTTTCGTTTCGGACCAATGACATTTTGAAAATCAACTGCATTACCAATGGCCATTTCACTCGCAAAGGAACGTGTACCAAGACTTTCAAATTTGCGGATATCTGTGCCATCAGGTTCATTATTGCTGAGCAATGCCCAGATGTTTTTGATCTTTTCTTTTTTGATCCAAAGCAATCCACTGCCGAATGGAGCACATAACCATTTGTGCAGAGATGTCGCAAAATAATCGCAACCCAAATCAGGGATTTTAAAATCAGTGTGAGCAAATGAATGTGCACCATCACCTATTACTTCAATACCACGTTTGTGTGCTTCATCTGCAATTTTTTTGATTGGTAAAAATTGCCCGGTCCAGTTGATCAAATGCGTAACATGCACAATTTTTGTTTTAGAAGTAAATGCATTTACATATTGCTGAACAATGACATCTTCATTTTCTTCAGGCAAGTTCAAATTCAACCAAACTAATTTAATTCCATCTCTCTTTTCCCTTTGCTTCCATGCATTGATCATGTTGGGATAATCCTGTTTGGTAAGCACAACTTCATCACCTGCTTTTAAATTCAAACCAAAGATGACCGTGTTCAATCCTTCCGTTGCATTGCGGTTGATGGCGAGTTCTTCTGCATCGCAACCGGCAAGCTCAGCGAGTTTACTACGCAATGCCTCTCTTCCTTCATCCAGTGTTCGCCACATATAATATGACGGAGCTTCATTACTGAATTGATAAAAACGGATATGTGCATCCTGCACCACTTTTGGTTGCGGACTTACGCCACCGTTGTTAAGATTTAATAAATTGGGCGATACCGTGTATTGTTCTTTCACCCATCCCCAGAAATCTTCATCACTCATGGCATCATTCGGTTCAAGTGATTGAAATTGCCGGTATTTTTTTTCTGCTTCCTTGGCAAATAAAGAATCAGTCAACGGTAAAAAAGTAAAGATGCCTGTAGTAGCAGTTACGTTTCTGATAAAATTTCTACGGGATGATGACATGCTGATTGGTTTGCTTAAAGTTAGTGATAGAAACGCTGATGACGCTCATTTTTGCGGATCAAAGCTGATTATTTTATCACACAATCTTTTCCTGTGTTTTATCCGTTACCATCCGGTCCAATGTGCACCATCAGCATTTCTATTTCAAAGCAGCAATGCTTTTGGCAGCAATAAAGCCACTGGTCCATGCATGTTGAAAATTAAATCCACCTGTTATACCATCTACATCTAATATTTCGCCAGCAAAAAACAAACCGGCATGCAGCTTGCTTTGCATACTGTTGGGGTCAACCTGTTTAAGGTCAACACCACCTGCTGTTACAAACTCTTCCTTGAAAGTCGTTTTTCCTTTTACATGAAATTCATGATTCACTAACAATTGAACAAGCTTGTTTTGCTCTTTCGATGGCAGATCGGCCCATCGCCATTCTCCTTTTATTGCTGCTTCCTGTAAGAGGAATTGCCACAACCGATTTGGCAGTTGAAATAAATTATTGTTGCTGATCTTTTGCGATCCGTTATTATTACGGGTGAATTGTAATTGTTCTTTCAACTCCTGTTCTTTCCGGTCATTTAACCAATTCACAACAATCGAAAAATCATAATTCTTTTCTTGTAATTCTCTTGCACCCCAAGCAGATAATTTTAATACACAGGGTCCGCTCATTCCCCAATGTGTAATCAGCAATGGGCCAGTATTTTTTAACTTAGTTGATTGTATTTTAATTGTTGCATCAGGCACACTCACACCCATCAGCTTTGTAATTGAATGGTCGGGAATATTAAATGTAAATAAAGATGGAACCGGCGGAACGATCTGATGATCTGTGTTTTTCAACCAGTCAAATTGCTGCAGCTTAGGGAAACCCCCGCTTGCCACACAAACAAAATCAGCTTCCATAATCTCATTATTACTCAACTCCACTTTCCACTTTCCACTTTCAACCTTCAACTTTCGTACATCCCTGTTCATTAATATTTCTACTGCATATGTATTTACTTCTTGTAATAAACAATCAATAATTGTTTGTGATGAATTGCTTACAGGAAACATTCTTCCATCAACTTCGGCCTTCAGCTTCACAGCTCTTTTTTCAAACCATTCCACTGTATCAGTTGTAAAAAACTGATGAAAGGTTTTGCGTACAAAATGTTCGCCCCTTGGATAACATTTACTCATCTCCTGTAAATCAAAACAGGCATGGGTTACATTACAACGGCCACCACCGCTAACCTTTACTTTTGATAATAGTTTGCCTGATTTCTCCAGTATGGTAACCTGTAACAATGGGTTTAATCTTGCAGCATTCACAGCGCAAAAAAAACCTGCAGCACCACCACCAATTACAATCAATTTTTTTCCAGTTCTTTTTTCAGGCATAGCTGCGTTTCTATTTTATCATCATCAAAGCTGCCATTGTTTCAATTCCGTTCCACAAATTCTGCAACCGGATATTTTCATTTTCTGCATGTTGATTGTTATCATGATTTGCAACAGGAATAGTGATTGTTTTTGCTTTCAGGTATTGTTCAAATACAAACAGGGGAAGACTTCCTCCCAAGGTTGGCATCAACACTACCTTATCTGGAACAGTGGACTGAACGGCAACAATTACTTTTTTGGCAATAGGCAAATCCATGGATGTTTTTTGTGCATTATAACCACTGCTCAGATTTACCTTTGCAATCCTTGCATATTTTTTCCGCTCTTCATCTGTTGGTTCCTGCACAGTTACATAATAACCCTGCCTCTTAATATGGGCCACTACTTTTTGTTGCTGACGTTTCCAATCATTACCAACAACCAAACGCAGATCAAGTACTGCTGCTGCAATAGTTGGTATTACATTACTTGCATTCTTACCCACATTGGCACTGTTCATTCCATTAATGTTCAAAGAAGGAAGATTGATTGATTCAGCCAAAGACATATTACTGATCTCCTGTTGTGTAAAACCCAACTCATTTTTCATTTGTATATCAACAGGCGGCACTTCTTTCAATGCTTTTTTTTCACTCATAGTCAACGGAATCACATCATCATAAAATCCTTTAATGGTTACTTTGCCATTTTTATCTTTCATGGAACTGAGCAATTGAGATAACAGCATGGCAGGATTCGGCGCCCAGTTTCCATAATGACCACTGTGCAAAGGGCGTTTTGATCCGTAAACAGTTACGCTTACATGAGCATCGCCTCTTACACCAAAAACGACTTGCTTTTTTCCTGACTGATGCACAGGGCCATCACAAATGACCCACAGATTACTTTGCAATAAGCTTTTATATTCCTGCAGTATTTCAAACAAATGATCGCTGCCAGCTTCTTCTTCCCCTTCAAAAAAGAACTTAATGTTTACCGTTGGTTTCATGCCGGTTTTGATAATGGCATCATATGCATTGAGGATTGCCATTACACCGGCTTTATCATCGCTGGCTCCTCTTGCATAAATTCGCCACTGCGGATCGTATGCCTTTTCTTTTGTTGGAAAATCAATGATTGTTCCATTTTCATCTAAGGATGCAGTCAATAATTTGGGTTCAAACGGCGACAGTCCTTTGGCCCACTGTGCGGCATTCACGGGTTGTCCATCGTAGTGAGCATAGAAGATAATGGTTTGTGTAGCGCCGGGAGTATTTATTTCGCCATATACTGCCGGGACAGACTTTGTGGTAGTTGGATAAAGTAATTGAATATTCTGAATTCCTTTGACGCTCATCGCCTGCATTATATAATCTGCATTGCGCCTGATGTTGACTGAATCACCCACAATATTTGGAATGGAGAGAAAAGAAACAAAATCAGAAATGAGCTGATGTTCATTCGCCTGCCTGTATTGCCTGATCTTAATTGTCTCAGCACTTTGTGCAAATAAAAAATGAGTGAAGCAGGTTGCAACACTCATGCATATTATTTTTTTGATCATACACTTTTATTATATCAGTAATTAAAAAAGCAGTTTCTGAATTGGCATCATGCCGACCTGCAATCTTATATCCTGCTAATTTAAAAAAACAATTAAAAGCAGCGTCGGTATTACAAATGTAATTTAAGAAATGAATCAGTAATAAGAAGAATCAAGGTTGGTATTTGCCTTTTCAGCTTTTTCGATGGCATCAAATGAAGATAAAATATCTGCTTTAGCTTTTTTTACACAAACTGTATGTTCGTAATGTGCCGATGGCTTTCTGTCAATAGTTCTGATGGTCCATCCATCTTCATCATGAAACACATCTTTTGTACCGAGATTGATCATGGGTTCAATGGCTATCACAGTTCCTTCTTTTAATTTGGCGCCTGTTCCACGTTTGCCGAAGTTTGGTACCTGCGGTTCTTCATGCAGATTACGTCCAATGCCATGGCCTACCAGTTCTCTTACTACACCATAGCCATGTTGCTTTTCAGTATAATCCTGGATAGCAAATGCAATATCACCAACACGATTACCATGCACTGCTTTTTCAATGCCTTTGTATAATGATTCTCTTGTTATACGAAGTAGTTTTTTTACTTCATCTGTGGTTGATCCAATAATAAAAGTATACGCACTGTCGCCATGATATCCGTTCATAAAAGCACCTACATCAACCGAAACAATATCACCATCTTTCAAAACATTATTCGAGGGAAAACCATGCACCACAGCATCATTAACCGATATACAGGTTGCAAAAGGATAACTGTTCTGATAGTTTTTAAAAGAGGGTACTGCTTTATTGTCACGGATAAACTGCTCTACTCTTGTATCCAGCTGTATAGTTGTAACACCTGCTTTTAGCATTTTACCTGCTTCAGCAATTGCTTCGCCTACCAACAAAGCACTTTTGCGGATCAATTCAATTTCAACAGGTGAACGATAATGAATCATAACTCGTTTATAAAAAACCCCGGCTTTGTTTGCCAGGGTTTGTTGTATTTCAATGTATTTATTAAATAGCTGATGAAGATACTGTCTGGCGTCCCTGTATCTTACCGCCCTTCATCAAACCATCATATTGTCGCATCAGTAAATGTGTTTCAATTTGCTGTAAGGTATCTAAAATTACACCCACCATAATTAACAATGAGGTGCCTCCAAAGAAAGTGGAGAAACCGCTTGTTACACCTAAGTTCTTTGCTATGCCCGGTAAAATACCAACTATAGCAAGGAACACAGCACCGGGTAAAGTAATACGATCCATGATCTGTCCGATATAATCAGCAGTAGGTTGTCCTGGTTTAACACCCGGAATAAAACCATTATTCTGTTTTAAGTTATCTGCAATTTGCTTTGGATTAAAGATCAAAGCTGTGTACAGGAATGTAAATCCAATTACAAGAATTGAATAAATAAGCATGTACCACACATTACCATGATCGCTTAATGTTGCAGCAATACCTTTTGTTGAATTAAACCCTGTAAGTAATGTAGGTAAGAACATGATTGCCTGCGCAAAGATGATAGGCATTACACCTGAGCTGTTTACTTTAATAGGTAAGAACTGTCGTGCACCACCAAACTGGCGGTTACCAACAATTTGCTTGGCATAATTGATAGCAATCTTTCTAACACCCTGTACAAGAATAATCAATCCCATGATAATGGCTATCAAAATAGCAATCTCAATCATGAACGTAAGCAAGCCACCACCTGCGCTGCTTGATTTAGAATCAAACTCGGCAGCAATAGATGCAGGAAAACGTGCAAGGATTCCAATCATGATAATCAAAGATGTACCATTACCTAATCCTTTATCTGTAATACGTTCGCCCAACCACATTACAAACAATGTACCTGCAGTTAAAACAACTGTAGTTGATAACCAGAAAAATCCGGTGAACGATTCAATAATGGCTCCTTGTGCAATTTCCGGGCTTTTGAGATAAGTTACATATGCACTTGCCTGGAAAATGGTAACAATTACTGTCAAATATCTTGTCCATTGGTTGATCTTCTTACGTCCGCTCTCACCTTCCTTTTGCATCTTTTGCAACTGAGGAACCATAATGCTCATCAATTGCATAAAGATAGAAGCGGAGATATAAGGCATGATACCCAATGCAAAAATAGAAGCACTTGAAAAAGCACCACCTGCAAATGAATCAAAAATTCCTAAGATACCTTCTTTGGCTTTTGAATTCAATGCTTCCAAGCCGTTAGGATCTACACCCGGCAAAACAATATGTGAACCCACACGGTATACCAGTAACAGTAAAAGAGTGTAAATAATTTTATTCTTCAACTCTTCAATGCTCCAGATATTCTTTAGGGTTTGTATGAGTTTTTTCACTGAGAATTTCTTTTTTTAATAATTGCTGAAAAGAAAAAAGACGCACTTTCATGCGTCGAACAAATATCGGTAAAAATTACTTCACAATTTCAACGCTTCCACCGGCTGCTTCAATAGCAGCTTTTGCTTTTTCGCTCAAAGCATTTACTTTGAAAGCAAACTTGGTTTTAATTTCACCATTCGCAAGAATTTTTACTCTGTCAGTGCGGCTGATCAACCCATTTACATATAAATTCTCAACTGAAAATTCAGTGATGGAATATTTTTCTGCAAGTTGTTCAATTTGTCCGAGATTGAAAACACGGTATTCAATACGATCAGGGTTTTTAAATCCACGTTTTGGAATTCGACGCTGAATAGGCATCTGACCGCCTTCATGGGCCATTTTACTCTTATAACCGGAACGGCTTTGTCCGCCCTTGTTACCTTTTGTAGATGTACCACCCTTACCGGATGCTTCACCACGTCCTAAACGTTTTACTTTGTGTGTTGAACCTTCAGCAGGTTTTAAATTGTGCAGTTTCATCTTTTATTGATTTTGTACTTTCGGGGAATCACCCCTCGCTTTGTTATTAAATTGCTGATATACGATTGAAGTTCAATCTTCAGCTTACTGAGTTATGCTAACTCTTCAACCTTCAACAGGTGATTGACTTTATTAATCATACCAAGTATCTGGGGAGTTCCTTCTACCTCGTTGGTAGAATTTGTCTTATTCAAACCCAATGCTTTTAGCGTTTGCTTCTGGCGTTCAGGTCTGTCAATAGGACTTTTTACTAAAGTGATTTTTATCTTTTTCATATCCCTAAAAGGTTTAAGGTGTATGGTGTATGGTGTAAGGTTGCCGGCTTCAGCCTTTTACCTTATGCCTTCTACCTTCTACCATTTTATCCGTTAAATACTCTCTTTAATGCCAGGTTACGTGTTTTAGACACATTGATTGGTTCACGCAACATTGCCAATGCTTTGAATGTTGCCTTTACCACGTTGTGAGGATTAGCCGAACCCAAAGATTTTGCTAATACGTCGGTAATGCCTGCACTCTCCAAAACAGCACGCATACTTCCTCCGGCAATTACACCGGTTCCGTGTGCAGCAGGCTTAATAAACACTTTTGCAGCGCCTTCTTTTGCGAGCTGATCATGAGGTATAGTGCCTTTCATAACAGGAACTTTGATGAGATTCTTCTTCGCATCTTCAATTCCTTTTGCAATTGCCTGTTGTACTTCTTTTGCTTTACCTAAACCATGACCTACCACACCATTTTCATTTCCTACTACAACGAGTGCAGAGAAACTGAAGGCACGACCACCTTTGGTTGTTTTAACAACACGGTTGATGGAAACTACTTTTTCTTTCAGTTCCAGATCACCTGCTTTCACTTTGTTTGTAATTACTTTCGACATTTATGTTTTATTAAATGTTTACGTATGATTAGAATATTAATCCACCTTCACGTGCACCTTCAGCAATTGCTTTTACACGGCCATGATATAAAAAACCACCACGGTCAAAAACAACTGTTGAAAGACCAAGCTCAGAAGCTTTGCGTGCAATAGCAGCACCCACCAACTTACTTACTTCAACCCTAGTTCCTTTTTGTGCTTTTATGTCTTTGTCTTTTGAAGATGCAGAAGCAATCGTAGTTCCTGTAACATCATCAATCAACTGAACATAGATATCAGCGTTACTGCGAAACACACTCAAACGGGGTTTTGCATTACTGCCAGCTACTTTCTTACGAACAGCGTAGCGGATTTTTTGTCTTCTGATGACTTTGTGATCTGTTTTCATCTTTCTTTATTTTTATCTTCTGATTCTGCCAGAAGACTATTTAATTTTTGAATTAGCAGTTAACTTACTAGCCCTGTTAACTAATTAACTGTTTTACTTACCAGCTGCTTTACCTGCCTTACGACGGATAAATTCACCAACATACTTCACACCCTTTCCTTTGTATGGTTCAGGCTTACGCAAGCTGCGGATTTTTGCAGCAACGGCACCAAGCAATTGCTTATCTATTCCATCCAAAGTAATCATTGGGTTCTGCCCTTTTTCCTGTGCGGTAGCAATTTTTAATTCGCTGGGAATTTCAAAAATGATATTGTGCGAATAACCTAAAGCAAGATCAAGTACATTACCCTGGTTAGCGGCTTTATAACCCACACCTACCAATTCCAGTTTCTTTTGAAATCCTTCAGTTACACCTTTTACCATGTTTGAAACCAAAGAACGGTATAAACCATGCATTGCACGATGACGACCTTGATCAGTTGGACGGTTGAAGATCACTTCACCATCTTTTACTTCAACAGTGATATCACGGTCAATGCTTTCTTTTAATTCGCCTTTCGGCCCTTTTACAGTAACCACATTGTCGCTTCCAACTGTAATTGTAACGCCTTGTGGAATGGTAACCGGTTTTTTTCCTATACGAGACATAAATTCTGTTTTATTTATTATTGTTTGGTTGTTGACCGGTCAGCTTAGTATAGTTCAGCTTAATGTATCAGCAACAATTTCTTTTTCTTAGTAGATATAACACAACACTTCACCACCAACATTACCTGCTTTGGCCTGCTTATCTGTCATTACACCTTTCGATGTACTGATGATGGCAATACCCAAACCATTCTTAACACGACGAAACTCATCTGGCTTTGCATACTGGCGTAAACCCGGACGACTTACACGCTCCAATGATTGAATCGCAGGAATACGTGTTTGAGGATCGTATTTCAAAGCGATTTTGATAACACCTTGTTTACTGTCTTCTTCAAACTTGTATTTTAAAATATATCCCTGATCGTATAAAATTTCAGTGATACGCCTTTTTAAATTAGAAGCAGGAATTTCTACAATTCTGTGGCCTGCCATCTGAGCATTCCGAACACGGGTAAGAAAATCTGCAATAGGATCTGTAACCATTTTATTCTTTAATTGAATGATTTAAAATTTGTTTTCTTTGATGCGCATCATATTCAATACCTGCACATCATCCCTTTCAGGATTATGATTGAATTACCAGCTGGCTTTCTTTACACCAGGAATAATTCCATTCAGCGCCATGTCACGGAACATCACACGGGATACACCAAAGTAACGCATGTAACCTCTTGGACGTCCGGTAAGCTGGCAGCGGTTTTTTAAACGTACCGGCGATGCATTCTTTGGCAACAGGTCCAAACCAGCATAATCACCGGCAGCTTTCAAAGCAGCACGCTTCTCAGCATACTGAGCTACCTTTTTTTCTCTTTTGTGTTGACGGGCTGTAATTGATTTTTTTGCCATAATTTATAATTAATCTTTTTTAGCATTTTTGAATGGCATACCCATTTCCTTCAGCAATTCATAAGCTTCTTCATTGGTTGAAGCTGATGTTACGAAAGTGATATCCAGACCAGTGATTTTATTCACTTTGTCAATATCAATTTCAGGAAAAATAATCTGCTCGGTTAAACCCATTGTAAAGTTTCCACGACCATCAAATGACTTTTCATTTACACCTTTAAAGTCACGTACACGTGGAAGTGATGCAGAAATCAATCGATCTAAGAACTCATACATATTTACACCACGTAAAGTAACTCTTGCACCAATGGGCATGTTCTTACGCAGTTTAAAGTTGGAGATATCTTTCTTAGACATGGTTGCTACTGCTTTTTGTCCGGTAATGGTGCCGAGTTCATCAATAGCAATATCTACCAGTTTCTTGTCATTCACCGCACCGTTTACGCCACGGTTCAAACATATCTTTTCCAGTTTCGGAACCTGCATGATGCTTTTGTAACCAAAACGTTTCATTAAGGCAGGTACAACTTCTGTTTTGTACTTACTTACTAAACGGGGTGTATATTTTGTAGTGCTCATCTTCTTATTTTTTAACCTTGGTTAAATTATTTTACGGGTTGTCCTGATTTTTTTGAAACCCTTACCAGCTTACCGTTTTCACGGCTGCGCTGTACTTTAGTGGCTTGTTTACCATCCCACAACATCACATTTGAAATATGAATGGGAGCTTCTTTCTTCACAATACCACCTTTTGTATTTTGAGCCGACGGTTTGGTATGCTTGGTTACGATGTTTACACCTTCAACCAATACACGGGCAGCATCCGGAAATACTTCCAGAACAGTACGTGGCTTCAATACATCTTTATCATCACCGGCAATAACAACTACTGAATCGCCTTTCCTGATGCTAAACTTGGGTTTAAATCTCTTAGTCATTTTTTTATGCTTAAAGCTTAATGCTAAACGCTAATGGCTTAGCTAAAAATTGTCTTTCTTATTTGCTTATGCTGTCAGCGTTCTGCTTTCAGCATTGTTTTATAATACTTCAGGCGCCAATGAAATAATTTTCATGTAGCCTTTATCACGCAACTCTCTTGCTACCGGCCCGAAGATACGTGTACCACGGGGCTCATCAGAAGCATTCAGAATTACAACTGCGTTATCGTCAAAGCGGATATAAGAACCATCTTTACGACGCAATTTATTTTTAGTGCGTACAATAACAGCTTTTGCTACAGTACCTTTTTTGATACCGCCACCTGGTAATGCATCCTTTACAGTGATAACAATTTTATCGCCAATTTTTGCATAATCCTGGCCGCTGTTTCCTAATACTTTGATGCAAAGCACTTCTTTGGCACCACTGTTATCGGCTACGTTTAATCTGCTTTCTTGCTGAATCATTTTATTTCGCTTTTCGCTGTCAGTTTAACGCTGTCAGCTATTTGAAAAAACTTTATTCACTTTATAATCTGTCTGCAGCTTACAGCTTGCAGCATGAAACTTTCTTATTTCGCTTTCTCTACAACTTCAACCAGTCTCCAACGCTTTGTTTTGCTCAGCGGACGGCTTTCCATGATCTTCACCGTATCGCCAATACCGCACTCATTTTTCTCATCATGAGCATGGAACTTGGTCGTTTTCTTTACGAACTTTCCATAGATAGGGTGTTTTACTTTACGTTCAACCGCCACCGTAATGGTTTTATCCATTTTGCTGCTGGTTACAACACCTGTCTTTGTTTTGCGCAAATTTCTTTCTAACATTGTTTTGCTTTTTTTCTTTATTCCCTTGTTCAAGGGAGATGGGCATTACATACCCAATTGTTTCTTGCTTAATTCTGTTTTTAAACGGGCAATATCACGGCGAAGTCCACGTATGCTCACCGGGTTCTCCAAAGGAGAAATAGCGTGTGCAAACTCAAGCTTCTTTAAACGCATTTCATCTTCTTTAATGCGTGCTGTGAGATCTGTAACATTCAGCTCTTTTATGCTCTTTAAATAATCAGTTGTCTTTGTTGCCATGTTAATCAGTTTAATCAGTTCAACTTTATTATTACGCCATTAAATCTCTGCGTACAATGAATTTTGTTTTAATAGGAAGTTTTTGTGCAGCCAATGCCATTGCCTCTTTTGCAACTGCTTCGGTAACACCATCCGCTTCAAACAAAATACGGCCCGGCTCAATGATAGCAGCCCATCCTTCAGGGTTACCTTTACCTTTACCCATACGAACCTCTGCAGGTTTACGTGTAATGATTTTATCAGGAAACACACGGATCCACACATTCCCTTCACGCTTCATTGCACGTGTCATGGCCTGGCGTGCACTTTCTATCTGGCGGTTGGTTAACCATATTGGTTCCAATGCTTTTAAAGCATAAGATCCAAATGATATAGTGCTGCCACGCTTAGCCACAGCCCGGATACGACCTTTCTGCTGTTTTCTGTGTTTTGTTCTTTTCGGCTGTAACATTGTCTGTTATATTTCTTGTTACTGTTTGTTATTTGATTTGCATGTTGCCATCGTACATTTTAGTTTGTACTTATTGCTCCATACTTATTTGTCTTATTATCCTTTACGGCTGTCTCTGCGTTGTCCACCACCGCCACCACCACGACGGTCATCTCTTCTATCACCACCACCTCTGTTATCACCACCTCTTTCATCACGACGATCTTTCCGATCGCTCACATCATTCTTGCCGCCAATGAAGTTAGGGTTCAGGTCACGCTTGGTTAATACTTCACCTTTACAGATCCATACTTTGATACCAATTTTACCATAAACTGTTAAGGCAAACAGGTTGGCATAATCAATATCCATACGGAAAGTATGTAATGGAGTACGGCCTTGTTTAATTTCTTCAGTACGGGCAATTTCAGCACCACCCAAACGTCCGGCTACTTTCACTTTAATTCCTTCAGCTCCCATACGCATGGCAGAAGCAATAGCCATTTTCACAGCACGTTTGTAATTGATACGGTTTTCAATCTGCCGTGCAATCGTATCAGCAACAATTGTTGCATCAACTTCCGGACGACGGATTTCCAAAATATTTATCTGAACATCTTCCTTACCGGTCAGTTTCTTTAATTCTTCTTTAATACGATCTACCTCACCACCACCTTTACCAATGATGATGCCTGGTTTTGAAGTGTGAATGGTTACAATCAACTTGTTGAGTGTACGCTCAATCACAATTTTTGAGATACCACCTTTATTAATACGGGCATTGAGATAAGTTCTGATCCTGTTGTCTTCGATCAGTTTACCTGCATAGTCTTTTTTACTGGCATACCAGTTACTATCCCATCCGCGGATGATCCCTAACCTGTTACCAATTGGATTTGCTTTCTGACCCATAGAATGGTTTAAATTTTATCAATTAATTTTTTATCTACAATAATGGTTACATGATTGCTGCGCTTTCTTACCCTGTAAGCCCGACCCTGTGGTGCAGGACGCAAACGTTTAACCATGCGTGCACCATCAACAAAAATTGTTTTCACAATCAGTGATGAATCCGCTGCACTTTGTCCGCTGTTCTTTTGCTCCCAGTTGTTGATGGCGCTTTTTAACAATTTGCCCAAGGGCGTGGCTGAATGTTGCGGATGAAACTCTAACGTTGCCAGAGCCTTTTCAACTTCCATTCCACGGATAACATCAGCCAGCAAACGCATTCTGCGTGGCGATGTGGGATAATTTCTAAGTTTTGCTACTGCTTCCATTTGTTTTATTTTAAGGTGGAAGGTGGAAGGCGGAAGGTTTTACCCTATACCTTTTACCTTTAACCTCTTACCATTACGATATCTTCTTACTTGAGTGTCCTTTAAAGTTTCTTGTTGGTGCAAACTCCCCCAGTTTATGACCTACCATAAATTCAGTTACATAAACAGGAATAAACTTGTTTCCGTTGTGCACTGCGAACGTGTGGCCAACAAAATCGGGAGTAATTGTAGAGCGACGGCTCCACGTTTTAATTACACCTTTCTTTGATTTTCCCTCATTGATCGCTAACACCTTTGTTTCGAGGTGAGCTGCTACATAAGGACCTTTTTTAATCGAACGAGCCATGTTATATATTTTTTCTTTTTTCCCCTTTGAATCCTGAGCGGAGCCGAAGGATAAATTTTCTCGATTTCAGATTTTATTATTTCGCCGGTTTGCTACCATCCTTACGCTGAAGGATCAGCTTGTTAGAACCTTTATGCTTTGTACGTGTTTTTTCGCCTTTCGCATACTTACCAGTTCTGCTTCTTGGATGACCACCGCTTGAACGGCCTTCACCACCACCCATCGGATGATCAACTGGGTTCATTGCTACACCACGTGTACGTGGACGAATACCTTTCCAGCGATTAACACCAGCTTTACCTGCAGTTTCAAGACTATGATCGCTGTTTGATACAACACCAACTGTTGCATAACAATTGATCAATACCTTACGCAACTCACCACTTGGCATTTTCAATACAGCATATTTTCCTTCTTTGTTGGTTAACTGTGCGCTTGTACCTGCACTACGAACCAACTTACCACCCTGACCAGGCTGCATTTCAATATTGTGCACGTTTGTACCCAAAGGCATGTTCTTCATTTGAAGTGCATTACCTAACTCAGGTGCTACTGCATCGCCTGAAACAATCATTGTACCTACCTGCAAACCATTTGGTGCAAGGATGTAACGCTTCTCACCATCAACATAATTCAACAAAGCGATGAATGCTGTACGGTTAGGATCATATTCAATAGTTGCAACTTTAGCAGGAACATCTTTTTTGCTGCGTTTAAAATCAATAACACGATATTTCTTCTTGTTACCACCACCGATATAACGCATAGAACGGCGTCCCTGGGCGTTACGACCACCTGTAGCTTTTACATTTTCAAGTAAAGACTTTTCAGGAGTGTCTGTAGTAAGTTCAGCATACGCATTACCGATTCTCCATCGTGTGCCTGCGGTTACCGGTTTGTATTTCTTTAATGCCATTTTAAAAATCTTTTCAGTTTATAATGTCAATTCTTTGCGGCGTTTGACCCGCCATTCAATTTGTTTTTATACTGTTCCGTATAAATCGATGGTTTCACCATCAGCAACTGTTACGTAGGCTTTTTTATACGCAGGTTTACTTCCCTGGATATAACCTGCTTTCGTCATACGGTTCTTACTCTTACGGGGCGATACCATGGTATTCACTTCCTGTACTTTTACATTGTAAAATTCTTCAACCGCTTTTTTAATTTCAAGCTTGTTGGCTTTACGGCCTACTCTAAAAGCGTACGTGTTTCTTTTTTCTGTTAAACGATTACTTTTTTCAGAAACAATCGGCTTAATTAATATTTCACTCTGTCTCATCTGGACGTTATTTATTCAGTTCAATGATCAATTATGCAACTGTCTCTTCTTCTTCGCTGAAGATTTTAGCTGCACTTTCAGTTAATACAAGCACATCACAATTGATGAGATCGTATGTATTTACATCAGCCAGCAAAGAACCAACAACAGAAGGTACGTTGCGAAGGCTGCGGGATATATTATCGTTGTAATCAGTAATCACAAACAATGCTTTTTTACCGGCCACATTGAGGTTACTTAATACACTCAGGAATTCCTTTGTTTTAGGAGCATCCATGTTAAAGTCTTCAACTATAACAATTGCATTTTCTCTGGCTTTGTAAGAAAGTGCACTCATTTTAGCCAGATCTTTTACTTTACGGTTGAGTTTAAAATCGTAACCGTGTGGTTTTGGTCCGAAAATAGTACCACCACCTTTATATAATGGGTTACGAATATTACCCTTACGTGAACCACCTGTACCTTTCTGGCGGTGAAGTTTACGGCTTGCACCCTGCACTTCAGCACGGGTTTTCACTTTATGCGTACCCTGACGTTGTGCTGCCTGGTATTGCTTAACTGCGAGATAAATCACATGGTCATTAGGTTCGATACCAAATATTTCTTCCGGTAATTCGATCGTACGACCTGTTGCTTTTCCTGATTTATTTAAAACGTCTACTTGCATGACTTCTTGAATTAGTTTGTTTACTTCTGGATGTATACGATTGAACCATTATAACCCGGTACGGAACCACTCACAAGGATGTAATTCTTTTCAGGGAAAATTTTCAACACCTTCAATCCTTTTACCTTCACTCTGTCTGCGCCCATACGGCCAGCCATCTTCATACCCTTCATTACACGGGCAGCATCAGAAGAGTTACCAAGAGAACCCGGGGCACGGGAACGATCATGCTGACCATGTGATTGACCGCCCACACCATGGAAACCATGACGTTTAACTACACCCTGGAAACCTTTTCCTTTTGTAGTACCAACTACTTCAACTTTATCGCCTTCAGCGAAAATGTCGGTAGTAATCGTTTCACCAATATTTTTTTCGAGAGAATAGTTGCGGAATTCTTTTACAAATTTCTTGGGAGAAGTATTTGCTTTAGCGAAGTGATTTTTTTGTGCAGAATTTGTGTTCTTTTCCTTCTTGTCGCCAAAAGCTAATTGCAGTGCGCTGTATCCGTCAGCGTCTTGTGTTTTAACCTGTGTAACAACACAGGGGCCAGCTTCAATAATGGTACAGCTTGTTTGCTTACCATCGGGACTGAAGATACTGGTCATGCCAATTTTCTTGCCAATAATACCTTTCATTTGTTTACAGTTTATGCCCTGTAAGGTTGTTGAGACATGACGCTGGCTGCGTCATTCAATCCCCGTTTACCATCGACCTTTTCCTTTTTTCCACTTTGGATCGGAAGTACCGATGGTAAACTAACCACGAAGGGCTAGTTTATATGTTCCTCAGCTACCAACAGGCAGATGAGAATGTTTTTAAAATTCAGAGCTCTTTTTTACAAATAATGAAATTTGTATTGAGAGATGAAATGATTACTATTTATAAGAACTAAGATGAATGGTCCGCGGGGCGGACAATCATCATGCTTTAATTTCTACGTCAACACCACTTGGTAAGTCTAACTTACTCAGGGCATCAACTGTACGGCTGCTGCTGGTATAAATATCCAGCAAACGCTTGTGCGTGCACAACTGAAATTGCTCACGGCTCTTTTTGTTAACGTGCGGCGAACGCAAAACAGTGAAGATTCTTTTACGGGTAGGTAAAGGAATAGGTCCTGTAACAACAGCGCCTGTGCTACGAACCGTTTTCACGATTTTTTCTGCAGATTTATCGACCAGATTATGATCGTAAGATTGCAATTTGATTCTGATACGTTGAGCCATAAGATCTTCCCCAAATTTGAATTGGGAGCGCAAAGGTATGGGTTGGTGAAATATTCACCAAAAAGATTAGATTCTTTTTTAAAAAAAAGAAGGGAGTTCCCTACCTTCTTAGAATATTGCCTGTTTTTGGATCAATCTTAAATGAAATGATTAGATTTTTTCGAAGGATTCGTCATACTTATCCAGTAAAGCAATATCAATCAAAAAAGCTGTATCTAATTTTTCGCATATTACTCCAATAGTAGCCGGAGGCCTGATTTCATCCGCACTACGATTGTTACCATTTCATACCGTAAGTAAGGTATTAGCCAGATATGGGGGATTAATTTTATTGGAGGAACCAACCTCTAAAACATTTTTTTACTTACTCTGATTGTAATTAAAAGGTAACACCTGCCATTACCTGAAAAGCACGGCTACGCCATGTATCACGGTTGTCAATATTGTTGAGGTTTGTAAAGCCATGTTCATACCTGGCTCCTATAAAAACAAAAGGAAGTTGTATCCAGATGCCGGTAACTCCTGAGAAGTCTCCTTTTTTAAATATTTCATTCGCATTACCCTCGATACCTGTGTTTTGATTAATGATCATACTCCATTGCGGGCCTACCTGCCATTTCACTCTTTGAGAAGAGCCGATATCCACATTCACAAGTCCAATCAGTTTTATGACATCCATTTTGGCTTTTACCTGGTTGTTACCACTCCGCAGATCATCATAAATCTGCCCTGCATCATCAGAATAAGTGGATGTGCTTTGTGCAAAATGAACCTCCGGCTGAATGCCGATCCTCGTAATGGGGTTGATTAAAATAAAAGCTCCGAGTTGATAATTGAATTTATAATCCTTTGTAAAGGACTTGCCATCAATGCTATTTATATTAGCGGCAGCAATAGCACCTACCCGGAAGAAACGCTCATGATCCTGTTCTGTTTTCTTTTTTTTCTGAGCTCCTGCCCACAAAGCAGTAAAAGAAAATAAACTGATGAAGAAGGCTTTTGTAAGGATTACGGGAGTATGCATATTATATAAACGATTGATTGAACAATATGGTATAAAAATCCTGCCAGTTTCAATAGATGGAAAACAGTTCACATCTCTTTCACATTGCCCTGGATGCCTTTTCCTTATTTTTGACGGAATCTATTGATATTATGAAGTTCCTATTCATATTAATTTTTTCATTTGTTTTTTTTGCCTGTAATAATGAACCGGAAAAGAACGATGATAACCGGATTGCTCCGCCGTTAAAGCTGAGTTACAGTATACTAAAAGTATATCCGCATGATACAGCTGCTTTTACACAAGGTCTGCAATTTGTAAAAGGTTTTTTGTATGAAGGAACAGGAAATCCTGAAAGAAAGCCGGGCTATTCAAAATTGCGAAAAGTGGATTTTGCAACCGGTAAAATTTTGAAAGAATATTCTATCCCGGAAGGAATTTTTGGTGAGGGTATTACCATATTAGGAGACAAAATTTATCAAATCACTTACGAGGAAAAGAGGGGATTTGTATATAATCTTTCTGATTTTAAATTGCTTAAAGAGTTTTCGTATAATTCACAAGGTTGGGGACTTACGAATGATGGAACAAACCTGATTATGAGCGATGGGAGCAGTAATATTTTTTATTGGGACCCTATTACTTTTAAAGAAGTAAAACGATTAAGCGTACAGGATAATAATGGCTTAAGAAATAACATTAATGAACTTGAATTTATTAATGGCTTTATTTATTCTAATGTATGGCAGAAAGATGAAATTCTGAAGATTGACCCCGCTACGGGCAATGTAGTTGGAGTAATGGATATGAGTGAACTTAAAAAAATGTATCCTGATTTGAGTGGGGGTACTGACTCCGATAAAGTGTTGAACGGCATTGCATGGGACAGCAGCAGCAATCATTTATTCATCACCGGAAAAAACTGGTCAAAGTTGTTTGAAATAAAATTAAATTAAATAAGCACCAATGATTTCTTCTCCCACCTGTTCTACATAAATATGTTCTTCAAGTGTTGTAGCAACTGATAGCCCAACATAATCGGGTTGAATAGGAAAGGTTTTATGTGTGCGCTCAACCAACACCAATGTTTGTATTTTCTTTGGTTGAAAATTTAAAAAAGGCTTCAGTGCATACAACATGGTTTTACCGCTATTTGCAACATCATCAATGAGCAGGATAGATTGATTATTAAACCCGATTTCCCTGTCGAAAAAAACTTCAACAGGATATTTTTTATCCAGCGTTACTTCAACCAACTCCACATGAATGTTGCTGATATCCATCACTTCTTTTGCCAGCAGTTTGGCTACCGTTAAACCACTCTGCCGTATGCCTGCAAAAAACATTTGCTGCTCGTTGTAATTCCGTTCAGCTATTTCAAAAGCAAGACGTTTTAACTTCCGTGCTGTTGTTTCTTTATCTAAAATGTATTTCTTTTCCATATTAAAAACCGCTTTGAACGTGCAGTGTAGGTTATGCAGTAAAGATGCAGATTATATAGCAATCATCCAACCAATATTCTATGCAATTATTGTCAATTGATACCTTAAACAAGTATACCATACCTACATTCATAGTTCTTATCTTAGCAATACAAAAGAAATTGTATGCAGATTGTTCAGCAGGTTTTGTTTGCTATTTGCCTGGGTGCCGCCATTTGGTTCTTTAGTAAAAAGGCAAAAGAAATTCGTCGTAATATTTTATTGGGTGTAGCTGAAGACCTGACTGATAACCCCACTCAACGCTGGAAAAATATGCTGCTGCTGGCCTTCGGTCAACAAAAAATGTTCAGGAACCCAATGGTGGCAATTCTGCATTTATTTGTATATGCCGGTTTTGTAATCATTAATATTGAGGTGCTGGAAATAGTGCTGGATGGGTTGTTCGGTACACATCGTTTGTTCCTTCCTATGCTTGGTAGCTTCTATACATTCCTGATTAACTCGTTTGAAATACTTGCTTTTCTTGTATTAGCTTCCTGTGTTATTTTTTTTATCCGTAGAAACACCATTCACTTAAAACGTTTCATCAGCAAAGACCTCAATGGCTGGCCCCGCAGCGATGCGAACAATATTCTTATTACAGAAATTGTATTGATGAGTTTATTCTTACTGATGAACTCTGCCGACAGGGCCTTACAATTAAATGCTGCAGAACATTACCAGGAAACCGGCAATTTCGTTCTATCAGGTTTAATTGCTCCTGCTTTAGCCGGCTTATCAAATTCAACACTTGTTATTATTGAACGTAGTGCCTGGTGGTTGCACATCCTCGGCATTCTTGCTTTCTTAAATTATCTCCCATGGAGCAAACACCTGCATATTTTATTGGCATTCCCCAATACATGGTATGCAAGGCTAACCAAGGCGGGTATTATGGAAAATATGACTTCTGTTCAAAACGAAGTGATGTATATGATGCAGCCTGAACTTGCTCCTTCCAATGCTTCTGCCCCTGCGAAGTTTGGTGCAAAAGATGTTATGGATCTAAGCTGGAAAAGTTTGCTTGACGCATATAGTTGTACCGAATGCGGTCGCTGCTCAGCAGCATGCCCTGCAAATGCAACAGGAAAATTATTGAGCCCCAGGAAAATCATGATGGATACCCGTGATCGTTTGGAAGAGGTGGGTCGTAATATAAATGTCAACAAAGTTTTTAAAGATGATGGCAAGACTTTACTCCACAATTATATCACTGTTGAAGAATTACGTGCATGCACTACCTGCAATGCATGTGTGCAGGAATGCCCGGTGAGTATCAATCCGCTCAGTATTATTTTAGAATTAAGGAGATCCTTAATTATGGAAGACAGTAACGCACCCGGGGAATGGAATGCGATGTTCAGCAATGTTGAAAATAACTTTGCACCCTGGAAATTGAGCCCCGATGAAAGAGATAAATGGGTGGAAGAAGTTTAGAGTTTTTAGTTTTTAGTTGTAATCTTTTGTAAGCATATTGTACTTCGGTACAACACTTGAAATAGTTTGTATCACTCAACGTTCATCATCAATGAATATTTTTTTCCAATCCTCCTGTTACTTCTTCAGGATGTTCTAACTGATGTACCGCATCTTTGTGTTTGAAAATGCGGTAAATCTGAAACAACCCGGTAAGTAAAAAAACTCCGCCAATGATCCAGTTTAATAAATGCTGACTTGCATTTAACTGCTCAACCAGCAATCTCCCGCCAAAAATAAATAAACAGTTTCCCGTAAATGTTCCAACAGCAATACCCAGTATATACAAGTTGTAATTCCAGACACCAGGTTTCAGAATTTTTTTGGTGAACAGTACTGTACTCCATCCAAACCAAAACGGAATTTGTACAGGATTTATAAGGCTCATGGTAAAACCCAGCAAGCCACGATGCATGGTATTGGATAGAAGTATATTGCCGTTTTCGGCTGATGGGTTTGCTGCTGACCAAAAACTCGAAGCAGCCAATGCTAATACAATGACTACCGTCATCCATTCCAAAGCCTTCAATAATTTTTCCTGTTTACGTACCCAATCCATGGCAACAAGCGAAAGGCGTACATAAATAATTTCTGCTGAAAGTGAACCGAGTGAAAACCACAGTGCCGGTGATATACCATCAATGATGCCAATTTGCATGGCGGCAATATTGAGTGTTCCTAAAGGTAGAGAGCCTAAAAAACTGATGATAAAGCCCCACATTAAAATTTTAAGTACCTGCGGCATAAAACAAATATAAAGGCTTGTCTTAAAAAAGAAAGATTATAATTTTTTAGCCATTGCATCCAATTCCTTTACAAGCAGTTTATTCAGTCGGAACATTTCCTGCCCATCTTTCAAACTCATATACGCATAGCCTTTTGCATGATTTTGTTTGCTGATTCTGTAAAGGATGATCCAATGTTTCACAATTTCTTTCCAGGCAAAAAAGATCGAATGTTTTGGATCATACATATGTGTGGGGTCGCTTCCTGCGCCATTAAGTTCAATGATGTGAAAGTTGATACCTTTCCTTAAATCATCCCAGTTATCATACATGATATCAAGCCGGCCGAAATAAAAACCTTGAATCTGCCGGCAGACTGTATCCATACTATTAATGAGTACTTCATCTGTTTTATTGGTCCAGTCTAAAAATTTTGAACCTCTTGCATGATTGCCATAAGGAGCAAGGATCAATTCTTCTCCTTTTGCCAAAATTTTTTGTAACCCTGCCCCATGCATTTGATGCAACTCATTCATCTGTAAAATATATCTTGGCTGTTCGCAAATAAGCAAGTATAAAGTTGAAACGCCATCACCCGTTACTTTCATCGGTTCTTTTGCAACAATTCCTGTAATGGTTCCATGTGCAGCATGAGGATAACGATAATAAAAAATTCCCACTTCATGCTTATAAGGTGATAGTTTTTGAACTAAAAAATCAACTGTGCAAACAGATGCATACTGATTTAATTCTTCTTCATTCAGTATTTTCTTTACAGCTTTGCCCTGCATGCCAATAGCAGGTTTGGCAATCAATGGATAAACAAACTGATGCTGTTTTATTTGCTGCTCAACAATATGATATGGAGTAAGGGCTTTTACAAAAAAGTAAGCAGGATAATATTGTGATGGGATGAGTGGATAGATGTCCTGTTTCATTTCCATTAAAAAACCTCCATTTGCAATGGTGGGATTAGATGCACTGAAAAAATATTTAAACCCTGCTCTTATAACAAGCCATGCATAATAAGGATAAAGAATTCCGTAAATGGTATCAAAGCTCCAGTACTCCCAATTAAACAGCCGAATAAAAAATGGATGATGAGTAAAAAGTTTACGCAGATTCATGCAGTATGGTTACCGGAATTGTATGATCGGTTTCAAGTACAAATGTTTCATTTGAAAGCAGATCATAATAATGCAGTTTTGAAATTTGATGTTGCTGCTGCAGGGAAGTAATACTAACCGTTAAATACTCATTGTCTCTATGCATGAGTACATCATTGGTTTGATCTCCATCGCCTGCAAACAGGTGAAAGTTAAGAATATTATTTTCATTGAACACATCATGGTTGCTGATGAAGGTCTTAAACCAGTTTTCTCTTTTTTTAATGACTTCATCTGCATATAAAGTAACAGATGACCAGATAGACGGTTGTTGAGGATTGAGCTCACTGGTTGCTTTTTCATAACCATCCCATCTTGCTTCAATCAGGTATTGCTGATCTCGGATGACTAATGTAAATGGTTCGATCTTGTGGAGATGAATTTGCTCGAACGCTGATATGGGGTGTGGATGATCAAAAATATCCAGAAAAATAAGTCCCCGGCTTTTACGATAAGGAGGATTATAGCGGTGATTGACGAAACCCCCGTTGAGTAATACCATTGCATTTCCGTTTTCATGCAAAGCCATCCAGGTACCACCTGCATTTCCGTCCTTGGGGAATAAAATATTCCCAGATGCAAACGGAAGCCATTGAGGGGGTTGTGCACGAAGCCTTACCTGCTTTTCATCCCTGTTTGAAGTAAGGAAAAAAGAATTGCCCTGCGGAATATAGGTTACTGTGCACATTCCTTTTTATGACTGATAGTAGATGATGCAACGCCGAAGTTTTCGGCAATAGGCCCGGCTGAAAATTCTTTCAACCCAACCCTGATCAATGCCATGTGATGAACCGAGTGCTCCAGATTATACATCAGCTCACGGTAATAATTGGTAGGCAAACTCATGACTGAAGAATCAGCATCACCATAAAATGATTCCAGCTTCATTTCTTTATTACTGCGGTCAATACCTGAAAAAATATCAACCAGTAGTTGCTTTGCCAGCTCTTTGCTGGTTTCAATAGCTACATCTCTTTTGCGGTGATCATAACATACCATCCCGGCGTCATATCCATTGAGCAAACATTGATATAGTTCAATGATATGCCGCATATGCTGCCCAACGGTTGCTCCCGATAAATGATTGGACACGGTGGTATACTGCTGGTCCGTCAATTGATCTAATGCTTCAGTTAACTGTACAAAAGAATCTTTAATTGCTTTTGCTAATTCCATAGTTGGTGGTTTGCTTAAAATTAAATTTTTTTGGTTAAAACATCCAGTTTTACTTTCAGTTCATTTGAAATGGTATTTTTTCCACCAATATCAAAATCTCTTCGCTTTATTTTAAATTCAGCTTTGAAACGGTATGCGTTGGCTTCGGCACTAACTGTAAAAGGAAAACTGATGTCCTGCATTTTATTTTTGATGGTCAATGTTGCAAACAAAACATAATATCCGGGTGTGGTTGATTTTGCAACTTTGGCTGAAACAAGCTTGATGACAGGGTATTGCTGAACATTAAAATAATCTTCGCCTTTCAGGTGTTAGTCTCTTGCATCATTGTCAGTATCTATGCTGGTTGAATTGATTGAAATCTGAAAGGAGGAAGCTGAAATGTTTTTTTCATCAAAAACAATCATACCCTGTAATCCTTTGAACATCCCACTTACATCAAAACCAAAGTTACTGATTAAAAACCTTACTGATGATGCCTGATCAACAGGAGCATAATTCTGTGCAGCACCTGTTTGCGAATACCACAGTGCACAAAGACATACGATATATTTTACAACGTTCATTTACTTCAATTTATAAGTAAAACCTAATGAAAAAGCCCTCACCTTGTTCCGGAACCGATCGTTAGGTTCAGGCTTTTGCTGTATGTTGACGCTTGTTGTGTATTCCGTAAATAAAAATTGAAACCCTGCCTTTACTCCTATTGTGTTACTAACTCTGTATAAAAAGAACAATTCTGAATTAAGTGTTCCCCTGTCGTTATCACTTACCAATAAAGCATTAAATGCTGTGGGTGATGCGGTGAATGAACTGTTTGAAGAACTGTTACTGCTGATGAATTGCGGGGACACCGTTTTTCCAAATGTAAACCCAACAGCATCAATATTAAATCCTGCGTAAATCTTTTTTGTAATATTATACCCAAGATTAATAGAAAGATTCAACGCATTTGTTTGCGGGGAACGTACAAGAATTGAATCAATGTTTTCTTTGATATTCTCAATAAATAAAACAGTAGGGCCTGTTTTTCCCGATGTAAGTTGGGCTGGTGCAGTCATAAAATATTTATCCTTGCCAAAGTAAGATGTAAACCTTACTCCCAGCCCCGCTTCTAACTTTTTCTTTTTCCAAAGCTTCCAGTTATATACATATGCAAAAGCTGCAGTTCCCTGTTTATTACCCACCGAACCTGTAAGATCAATCCGGGATGTGTACTTTTTTGATTCGCTTTGTGCATACACACTTCTCATACCAATAATTACGCAAATGAATAACATGAAGATTTTTATTTTCATTGCTTTGGGAGTTAAAAATTTAGAAATAACATTCCTGATCTGATCCCGGTAAACAAACAATAGAATGGCACTACAGATAAATACAATCAAAGCATACATAAAGAGGAGGCCGCCATCATCCTTTATTTCAATACCCAGTTTTGTTACATGAAAAAATAAAGCACTCCAGAGAAAAATGTTGAAAGGTTTGATGATAGCCATGATGATAATAGTTGAAATGATGATTGTTATGATTTTTTAATCAGCGGCCATTTTACATTTGCTGAATCAATGTATACATCCCTGTTCTTTTCCCATACTTCTTTTCCCATGCTTCTTTTACTTTCAGATTATAATTGAAATACAATTTACTGTTCAGTACCATCCAGGTATTTGCTTGCGTTGGAGCTTTATAACCCCTTGAAGTGCCATAGGCGCAATAACCTCCATAAGCCGGTTCATAGTTTTCGGGAGATTGTTTGAAACTGTCGAGATGTTGTTGCGATGAAAATAACCAAGTAGCATCTTTCCATTTAAAAGAAAATGCATCATTACCTCTTATTGCTTTAGATTCTGTATAAAATGATACTACATCATAACCGTTCAAAGCCATTCCTGAAGGTGAATAAATTTCAGGCTTTTGTGCAAAACTGAAAAATGAAACAAGGAGAAACGCAACTGTTGTAATTAATTGTTTCATGTTGTTTACTTATAAATTTTTAACCAGTTTACATCCGCCTTTGTTTTAAGATTTGCTTCATCTTTATTCCATGTTTTCAATGTATTGTTGAAAAACTTATTATAGAACAAGTATAGCTTTGCGTTGATGATCTTAAATGTTACCGGGTCTATTTCAACTTTTTCTCCTGTTGCGCCCATCGCATAAGCACACCATCCACCGTATTGGGGTTCGTATTTTGAAGGATTCTTTTTAAACTCTTCTTTATTGGCTGTATTTGCAAACTGATACTTTACGCCTTGGTCAACAACACTATTGGCACTAATACCTTTTACCGCTTTGCTTGTTGTAAAATAGGCAACAACATCATAGGCTTCCGCTTCAATGCCATTTTGAAGATTATAATCTGCCTGTCGTTTTTGATCCTGTGTAAAAGCATCAATTGAAAGGAATATTGCCATCATGATCACAGTTAAAATGATTGTTCTTTTTTTCATATTCCTTATTTAAAACAAAGCTATGATCACAGAGTAAAGCTGTTTGTCGGCTATCGGACAGCGAGACTGTTTTGCAGATTTTTAACAGAGGGGATTTCTATTATTTGTCGGGTTACATCAGAAATATGAGAGAACAGATCATAATTGCGTATGAGCAGAAATGTTTTATAAGTGGTCATAATTTACAACTATGAAATTAATCATATTCCTGCAGCAACTTAAAATGCTTTTGCGATTGCTTTAAAAACCGGTAGCCTTTTATAAAACTCCAGTAAGGATATCCATTTCTGTTATTAAACTTGCTTATTTCGTACAACGCCTTCCAGTGTTTTAATATTTCGCTGTAAGCATCTGCCAACTTCATATCACAATCATAGATATGGTTTGGTTCGGCGCCACATCCGTTATACTCAAGAATCATAAAATTCTTTCCTGCCTTCAAATCTTTTAAGCTTGTTGTTTTAATATCATAACGTCCGTAGTAAAAATGTTTTGCGTAATGACTCAATTCATCAAATACCAGGTGTAGTTGCTCGTCAATTTCCTGATGGAGATTGGTAAACTGAGCTCCCCTGTTATGATTACCTGCATAAGACAAATAGAAAATATGATCCATTTTAATAACTCTGTTTAAACGATGACCATGCCGGTGTTTCATTTCTTCCATACGAAGTTTTGCCCGTGGGTGGATTTCAATCAACTCTTGTAATGTTAACAAACCATCTCCTTTTACATGCAGCAATTCTTTATTGATGAATCCGCTCACTGTTCCCTTCTGCTGAAGTGGGTGACGATAATAGAACACACTTACTTCAACCGGCAGATCAATGAGGTCCTGCACAATGTATTCAACCGGAATCCGTTCATGGTATTTTCGTAATTGCTCTTCTGTGTCAATCTTCCTGAACAAAATACCTTTCATGCCTACGTCGGGTTTTACAATAAAAGGATATTGAAAGCCTGCTTCCTTTAATTGCTGCTTTGCCTCATCAAAGGACAGATCATGCATGACGTAATTAGTACGGGGTACTGTATGCGGCGGTAACTGATCGTACATCTCTTTTTTTCCCTCTCCTTCAAATCCGCCAAATGCAATCGTTGGGTTAGATGGAGTAAAGAACCAAACAGCCCTGCTCCTTATTATATACCATGCCCATACAAAGCTGATAGGAAAATAAATGACAGCAAAAGGCCATAGCTCCCAGTTTGTGAATCGTTGAAAAAAATTTTTAAGCATGAATGGCAAATATAGGAATCGGCAGTAATGAATTTGATAAGAAATCTTTATCTTGAATGAATAACCAAAATCAACTGCCATGAAAATTTTCTATACCATCATGCTATTGATCGGGACAATTCCCTAAACCGATAAATTGAATAGCATCTCGCATGTTGATTTGATAAAAACTCATATTTCTGAAATTGCTTTTCAAAGTAATAGTGAACCGTTTATCCAAATCGGTAATCAGAAACTCCCAAAGAAAAAAAACTTTACAGGGCGATTGATTCATAAGATCATTGAAAAAAACTTAAGAAAATAGTTTAACGAACTGAAAATACAAATACTAATGTTACCTCTCTGCTTGCTCTTATACTGGGAGTCCTTTCAATAGTGTTCCTTGTTGTTGGGGTTGAAGCTCTAATTTATGTTGGAATTGCAGCAGCAATTGCAGCCATAATACTTGGAATTATTGCACCAAAAAAGTTAAATGGCCGTAAAGACTGGAAAGCAATTACAGGGTTAATATTAGGAATTGGATCCATCCTATTTATAATTTTAGCCATTATTATAGCCGTTGCCTTAATTGGTGCTATTTTTGGGGGAGCTTAAAAAAATCTGAATGCAAATAAAATCAATGGCCTCAATTGCAGCTGATGAAACGATTGATGTTTTATTCTGGGTTGGTTGTGCCGGCAGTTTTGATCAGCGGGCACAAAAGGTCACTAAAGCTTTTGCAGCTATATTGGATAAAGTAGGAATCAAATTCGCAATACTTGGAAAGGAAGAAATGTGCACAGGCGATCCTGCAAGGCGTGCAGGCAATGAATTTCTTTTTCAGATGATGGCCTATAATAATATACAGGTGCTGAATGGGTACAACATTAAAAAAATTGTAACTACCTGCCCGCATTGTTTCAACACATTAAAAAATGAATATCCTGCATTGGGTGGAACGTATGAAGTAATTCATCATACAACCTTATTACAGCAACTTATTGACGAAGGAAAATTAAAGCTGAAGGAAGGCGGCTCGTTCAAGGGAAAAAAAATCACCTATCACGACAGTTGTTACTTAGGCCGTGCCAACAATATTTATGAAGCCCCCCGAAAGGTCCTTGAAGCACTGGATGCGGAGCTGGTTGAAATGAAACGTTGCCGGAGTAATGGACTTTGCTGTGGTGCCGGCGGTGCACAAATGTTTAAGGAAGAAGAAAAAGGTGACACCCGTGTAAATTGGGAACGCACAAATGAAGCGGTTGAAACCGGCGCATCAATTGTAGCGGCAGCATGCCCTTTTTGTAATACCATGTTAACTGATGGGGTGAAAGTAGCAGAAAAAGAAAACCAGGTAAAAGTGATGGATATTGCTGAACTCATTGCCGCCAGCATGTAATTTCCTTAGTTAAACTCAGCATACATGAAGCACCTTTTGACAACATTTAACTGGAAAAATTTTTTACAACGAACAGTCTTATTCTTTCTTGTTTTCCTCATCATCCGTTTTTTGGTTGACTGGGTGGAGAATAGTATTTCCTTTAACCGAATTATTCAACAGAGCCTCATCAGGTATCTCATCTTTGCCATGATTCTTGGTTTGCTCGACTCCGATACATGGTTCAACAAAAAAACAAATGAATCAAAAAAAGATGAGCCCATCCATTTTGCAAATTTCAGAGCTGCTGTTTTTCATTATGCTGGTGTTGCATTTTTTATTGCCTTACTGTGCGGTGTAATTCTGGTGATCATTAATCTTATTCGCTGGGGTATTGGAACATTTACCGCAAGTAAAAACAATGAGCTATTTCCCGACTGGAATAAATACCTGCTTGTGATTGGAGTAATTGGAATTTGTTTTGCAGCCTATGATGCTTTCCGAAATTATAATCGGATGAAGAAAAGGCAGTAACAACAACTAACTTTTTACAAAACACAACTCTCCATTACCTTTGTATTATGAATCTTGAATTCAAACATCTCCTTCCAATTGATTTTGCTCCTGATTCCCGTGTATGGGTTTATCAGAGCAGTCGCTTATTCGGAATGAGTGAGGCACTTCAGATAGAAGATCTGCTTAACCACTTTACACAGAACTGGAAAAGTCATGGTACACCTGTAAAGGGATTCGCCACTTTGTTCTTTGGTCAGTTTATTCTGTTAATGGCTGATGAAAATGCAACAGGTGTCAGCGGCTGCAGTGCCGATAGCAGTGTTCGTTTAATCAAGGAAATTGAAAACCTGTTTAAAGTATCCATGTTTGACAGGCAGAATCTCGCATTTGTAATGAAAGATAAAGTAGAGCTGCTGCCACTTAATCAATTGCAATATGCAATTGAACATGAATTTATCACTATTGAAACTATATATTTTAATAACCTGGTACAAAATAAAGCGGAGCTTGAGAACAATTGGCTCATTCCAATAAAAGAAAGCTGGCTCATGAAAAAAATAACTTCCAACAGCCAAAAGATCTGATCAGCATTTCCATTCATCCTGTATACCACTTTGTGGTAGTGCAAATCACCCGCTCAAAACAGCCATTCATACTCGTTTTGCAACAACTCAGCGCTGGCCATTTTGCGTTAACATTTTGTTGATGCCATCTATCCCTTATTGCGTCCTTTTCACCAAAAAAACTTTAGAATTTTGTTTGTCATTTGTAACAAAAGAGATTGCTCAGCGTCACATATGCACAAGTTCTTTGAAGAAAAATGAATACACAGGCCAACCAAACTGTCAGTAAGTATGTAATTTTCAAAAATAATTGAAAATATTGTTGGAAGATAGTTTGCCCTGTTGTAACTTTGCATAGTCAAAACAAAACGGTACTCCCAAAGCTCCGGTTTATAAATAAACACCGCCTTTAACAGTTTACTTCGAGACAATCCCTGTTAAACTGCACGTTGACTGGTACCACGGTTAAAAACAACCAAAGACAAAACGATTTGCCTTGATGGCCGGTTAAATTGAAAAAATGACCACTCATCAGCTTAAAAAGCCAAACAAGGTATTATGCATTGCAAAGTACCAGTTTTAAATAGTATCTTTGTTATACAATTGAAAGAAAAGAAATCCGAAAGGATTAAAAATAAATAAAAACCTTACATCGAAAAAATCAGATGACAACAAAATTAACAGTGAATCCCGAAACTAACGGAACACTCAAACAGAACAAAAATTTAAGCAGCAGAATTATGCGTTTCACCGCATCATTACTTCTCTCAGGCTTAGCCGTGGCTGCAATGTCTTTTACACAGGAAGACACAACCAAAAAACAAGAGGAAAACACAATTACAATGCAATCAACTTCACCTTCTGATAGCTGCTGCACAGTAACCTTTGTAAATGGCATTCAAAATATTGTTATTACAAACAGGAATGCTTTCACTGCCGATGTACGTATTAATAATATGGACATCAATACCTGGGTAAACAGCATGTTGGCTTATTCTTTTAAAAATATCAATGTTAACTCAATTGGTTTAGCTGATACTAAAATAGACCTGGTATTTACAAAGGCTGAACTTATTAACCGTAAAATGGCCGTTGCTTTTGGTAAAAACCTGAAAAATGAAACACTAGTTGCTGATGTTGAGTTGAATGAAACATTCAATACAACTGTTGGTGCACCTCTCTTTGGCAAAATGATGAATGCAGAAGCTTCTGATGCCGATGCAATCATGGACAAAACCATGAATGATGATGCTGAAAACAGAATGAAGGCAGCAAGGTTCAGCAAATCAATCAATTTTGAAAAAACAAATGCTGATGAGGAAATGGATTTCATGGTTAATGCATCAGCTTTGAAAAACATTTCACCTCTGGTTGCTCTTAACGCCGATCTGCAAATGGATGAACTCATCAATAAATCAGGAATGAGCAAGATCCGCCCTGCTACTGCAAAAGATGCCGATCACGGAATAGATGAATTACTCAAAAATAGAAAATAAGAATTTCTCATATGCAGTTGGTTTAGGTTTAGGGTTGATTTTTATCAACCCTTCCTTTTTTGTTAAGCTTTTTCTAATTACAGGAGTGGCAAAGCCTTATTACGAACAAGCTCGTATTTTTGTGCTCACTTGTAGCATTTAACTGACATATTTTAAGTATGAATGCGCAGGTTAGTAAAAGCTTTGCTCGTCAAATATGGGTTCGCCATTATCAAAAAAAATTGTCATATGAAACTTATTCTTTCTTCTATTCTCTTTTTACTTTTCACTGCTGCCTTACCTGCACAGCAGATCGTGAACGAAGCAATTATTCAAATGAAAACAGAAACCACCAGTCCTGATGATGGCGGCGGCGGCACCCCACCTGCTTCGGGAGATGGTGAAAGAGTCATGATCAGAATGGGTGATGGAGAAGTGAAATCGAAAATGTTCTTCAAAAATGGAATGACGAAGATTGAAAGCGATATGGGCATGGGCAAAAACCAGATAATTATAGATAGTAAAACAAAAACCACCACGACCCTTTTTGAAGCAATGGGTCGTAAAATGGGTTTTTTCACGAACGATGATGAAATGCAGCGTATGATGGCTGGCAGAGATTCTGCAAATGGTGGTGGTCAGCGTATTCAAAATCAACAATTCACCCCTGAAGTATTTATTGAATACCTGAGTGAAACAAAAAAGATAGCCGGCATGGAATGCAAAAAAGCGCTCCTACGTTATAAAAACCGCCGTGGTGAAGAGGTTCAGCAGATTGTTTGGTATAGCCCTGAGTTTATGTTGGGAGAAGGATTTCGTGTACGGGATATGATGCGGATAGCAAACATCCCTGGTTTAAATAAACTGAAAGGTTTCCCTATGGAGTTTGAAACAACAAGACCTAATGGTGGTAAAACGCATTTTACTGTTACCAAAGTAGAACTTAATGCAAAAGTGGATGACAAAGTATTTGTTATTCCAAAAGATTATGATATTAAACCAATGAGTGAAATGAGACAACAAGGTGGAAGAAACGGAAACGGTGAAGTTCAGATCAGAGTAAACGGATCAAATTGATTCCTTGAATAGCAAAGGCCCTCCGATACATCGGGGGGCTTTTTCATTTAATTTTGCGCCTCAATACAACAGCATGGTAATTCAGCAACAGATACAGCAGGCAGCGATTGACAGTTTGGAAAAACTCTATGGCAAATCGTTTTCAGCAAAAGACTTCCAGATCAATAAAACCAAACCTGAGTTTGAAGGTGATTATACCATCGTGTTATTTTCTTTGCTGAAACCCTTGAGCAAAAGCCCGGATGCCTTGGGAAATGAACTGGGAAAACATCTTGCAGAAAATCATCCACAACTTTTTACTTCTTACAACATCATTAAAGGTTTCCTGAACCTTACCGTTGCAGACAATTACTGGAATGAAGTTTTGCTCAAAAACTATAACAACCCCTCCTTTGGTAAAGCAGAACCCAAAAATAAAAAAGTGATGATTGAATATTCATCACCAAATACCAACAAGCCGCTGCATCTTGGTCACTTGCGGAATAATTTTTTGGGATGGAGCACCGCCGCTATCATAAATGCCAATGGTTTCGGTACAGTAAAAACCTGTATTGTAAATGATCGTGGTATTCATATCTGCAAAAGCATGATTGCATGGCAACTATTTGCTATTGGAGCAACCCCTCAATCAACTAATACAAAAGGTGATCATTTTGTGGGTGATTATTATGTGAAGTTCAATGATGAATTTAAAGCCCAGGTTGAAAAGTTGATTAGCGAAGGAGTTGATAAGGCAACTGCTGAAAAGGAAGCGCCGATCATGAAGGCTACACAACAAATGTTGCTCGATTGGGAAGCAGGTAAACCTGAAGTGATGCAGCTTTGGAAAGAAATGAACAGTTGGGTTTATGCAGGCTTTGATGAAACCTACAAACGCATCGGTAGTGATTTTGATCAGATCTATTATGAAAGCAACACTTACTTGTTGGGAAAAAAAACTGTACAGGAAGGATTAGAGAAGAATGTGTTTGTACAAAAAGAAGACGGGAGTGTGTGGATGAATCTCACAGCGGATGGACTTGATGAAAAAATTGTACAACGAAAAGACGGCACTTCGGTTTACATGACCCAGGATATTGGATTGGCACAACAGAAATATGAACAATACAAAATTGATCAGAGTATTTATGTGATTGGCGATGAACAAAACTATCACATGAAAGTGCTGCAACTCATTTGCAAAAAGCTGGGGCTCCCTTATGCTGATAGTATTTATCATTTGAGTTATGGAATGGTGGAACTTCCAACAGGGAAAATGAAAAGCCGTGAGGGAACCGTAGTTGATGCAGATGACCTGCTTGATGAAATGGAAAAAGTAGCGCAGCAAAAAACGGAAGAGTTGGGAAAAGTAAAAGACTTTACTGCAGAAGAATTAAAAGAATTGTACAAGACCATCAGTATAGGTGCTTTGAAATTTTATCTGCTACGTGTTGATCCCAAAAAGAAAATGATCTTCAACCCGGAAGAATCCATCGACTTTCACGGTTACACCGGGCCATTTATTCAATATACGCATGCAAGGATTAAGAGCATTCTTAGAAAAGGACTGTCAATTGTGAATAGTGAATTGTCAATAGAACCCAATAATCGACCTCACACACATTCACCCCTATTAAAGCTGGAGAAAGAATTAATGATCGATCTGGAAAACTATCCAACAGTAATCGAACAAGCAGGCAATGAACATGATCCTTCACACCTGGCTAACTATATTTATAATATTGCTAAAACGTTCAACTCTTTTTACACAGAACATTCAGTGATGAATGCAGAAAGCGAAGAGAAGAAGAAATTACGCTTACTCATTTGCGAACTCACTGCGAATGTTATTGCAAGTGGTATGAAGTTGCTTGGAATAAATGTTCCGGAAAGAATGTAATTATTCAATATTTAAACGCATACCGATTACCGCCCTCCTGCCCATCATCGGTGCATAATTATACGAAGGATCAAACGCATAGCCATTGGGATTATTAACAGGATCAATTACCCGTTTATCAAATGGATCTTCCGGCCGCAGGATGGGATTCTTTGGAATAAAATTGAGCAGATTTTTTATTCCTGCATATACTTCTATCTTTTTTCCAACACGTTTGGTTAATTGCAGATTAGCTAATGTAAACCAAGGTGAAAATTCAGGCCGGAAATCATTCGGCACAACCGGTAAACGCTGCGGACCAAATACTTTACCTGTAAGATCAATGCTCAACTTCCATTTCGGAACTGTATAACTCAATGCATAATTTCCTGAAAAACGTGGAGCAAATAACTGCTGTTGTTTTACCAATTCGTTGTTTTGATTTCGCTCTTTTGTAAATACATCCATCAACGTTATGCCGGCAATAATCTTAAAATGTTTTTTAAAAGAAAAGTCTGTGTTCAATGTAAACCCTTTTGATACCGCATACCCATCAATATTCTGATAAATAATTTTTTGCGGATCAGTTTCATAGTCGGGAATGATCTTATTCATAAAATAAGTATAGAATAAGGTTGCATCAACAGTAAAGTAACCGAATAAAGGAGTAAAAGTTGCTGTATAATTCACATTTGCATTCCAGCTTTTTTCAGGATTTAATGCTTCTGCAATAACTACTTCTCTTGCGCCACTCAATGCCGCATGATCTTCTGTAAATAAATTCACCACACGAAAACCATTGCCAATACTCAAACGAAAGATTTGATGATTTACTGACTCCCATTTTACTGCAAGTCTTGGAGACAAGATACCGCCATGTAAGTTGGTGAGTTCATAACGTACACCAGCAAGCACTGTAATTGCATTGAATTTAATCTCATCCTGTACAAATAATCCCAGCAGTTTATTAATAGCTGGTTGATTGGTTAGTCCATCAGGTTTTACAGTAACAGGTGTATTATCATCATACCAGATAAAGCGATAAGGTAATCCTGCAATGATTGAATGCTTACCAACATCTTTACTCCATCTCACCTGTGAAAAAACACTATGTTGCTTAGCAAAATAAGGAATGTATCCGTAGTACGAATCCTGGTGATGATAATTATAGGAGTATTCGAGTAACAGCTTCTCCTGTCCTGCTTTAATACCATAGTTCCCTATCACTTCCATTCGTTTGGTGTAAATGCTTTCACCATAAATGCTATCAGTACCACGCCATGTCTTGTTCCATTGCATTTCACCACCCCATCTGTCTTCTGCCAATAAACGAACAGCAAACTGAAAAGGAAGTTGATTGGTTCTTCCAAAATCCCACTTATTAAAAAGTGAGATCCTTTTTTGCAATGTAACATCAGTGAAATTATCCTTGTTTACATCGTAACGCTTTCCAAAGTTGAATACATTTAGTCCGAGTAATGAATTCACCTTACCCATCCTGAATTTTGCGCTCACATCAACATTTAATTCATTATAGGATGTTGTAAATACATCTGCATTAAACAAAGCAGCGGAAGCAGGATCTTTTGTAATGATATTAATTAAACCTGCAACAGCTTCACTGCCGTACAAAGTAGATGAAGGGCCTTTTACAATTTCAACCCGTTTGATGAGGCTGGCAGGAATACCTGAAAATCCATACACAGTTGCAAGATTACTCACCACCGGCATGCCATCAATCAACACCATGGTATAAGGGCCTTCCATGCCATTGATATGTATATCACCCGTATTACAAACATTACAATTCAATTGTGGTTGAACTCCGTTTACAATTGACAATGCTTCAAAAACTGATGAGCTCACATTCTTTTTAAAAAACTTAGCTGAATACGTTTCAACAGCAATGGGGCTGTTTGATTTTTTGATCTCTCTTAAAGTGCCACTGATCACCACTTCTTCCAATGATTTTGTAAATGACTTTAGCTGAATGGAAAGAAAGCGATTGCCCGTACTTGTTTTTATTGTGTCACCTGTATAACCTACAGCTGTAACAACCAAAGTATCGCCACCGGAAACATGAATTACAAAACTTCCATCATGAGCCGTTAGTACCAATTGGTTGGTTTGTAAATTCTTTACCGTTGCGTGTTTAATCCTTTCCTCTGTTTTGAGATCCGTTACTTCCCCTTTTGCAGAAAAAGACTGACCAACTGCTGCAAACGCATTACACACAAACAGTAGTAAAAAGATTACACGACTCATAATTATTTTTTAGACTTGTCTAAATTTTTATTTAGACAAATATAGAAATAAATAAGTTTTTTTAAATTATTTTTTGAAGCGGAACTTCCACCCGATCCAGAAAAGGGCCAACCCGGCCGCAACAGCCCCTGTTGCGAACACAATGGAAGGTCCAAACCGGAACCATAATAATCCGGCAACAGAACTGGCAATAAGAGCAGCGATACTTTGCAGACCGGTGAATAACCCTATGGCTGAAGCTGTTTCATTTTTGGGGACCAGGTTGCTGATCCATGCTTTGGCAATCCCTTCGGTAGCAGCGGCATAGATACCATAGCAGAAAAATAAAAACCAAAAAAACATAACAGATTTGCTGAAAGCAAAACCAATATATGTAATGCAGAAGAAGATTAAACCGGTGAGCAAAATATTTTTCATTCCTATTTTATCAGCAAGCTTACCCAGCGGAAAAGCAAACAAAGCAAATACGAGGTTGTAAAAAATATACACGGCAATCACCATTGTATCACTCAAACCTGCTTCTTTCATTTTTAATAACAGGAATACATCTGAACTGTTGAATAAGGCAAACAAGAGTAGCCCGATCACTAATTGTTTAAAAGAGTATGGCGCCTTTTTAAAGTAAGTAAATGTTTGATGAAACGGAATCGTTTTCTTAGGAGCTGCTGTTGTTGCTTTTTCCTTCACCAAAAACGTAAACACAATAGCAGCTATGCCAGGAATAAATGCAAGCAGAAACAAAGTTTTATACTCGCCGGGATAAAAATATAAATACAACAATGCAATTAACGGCCCCAGCACTGCACCAAATGTATCCATCATGCGATGAAACCCAAACACAGTTGCTTTATTGGCAGCAATTGTTTCATCGCTCAACAAAGCATCACGGGGTGCTGTTCGTAAACCCTTCCCTGCCCGATCGAGAAACCTTGCAGAAAAAATCCACCATAATTGTGTACTTACAGCGAGCATTGGTTTTGAAACAGCACTCAGTAAATAACCCAACCGAACAAACGGAAGACGTTTACCACTTGCATCACTTACTCTTCCGAAGTAACTCTTACCCAGCCCGGCAACAGCTTCTGCAAAACCTTCCAATACACCAATCACCAATACGGAATAGCCTATGCTTTTTAAATATACCGGCATGACAGGATAAAGCATTTCACTTGCCATATCTGTAAACAGACTAACAAAAGATACAATCCAGATGGTTCTTGTGATTGGTTTAAATACATTCATTGGCAGCACAAATGTACAGCAGCAGAATCCGTCTAAAGAAAAAGCCTGTTCAATAAAAACAGGCTTCTATTTCATTTACAACAATCTTTCTTCTGAAAGAGTGAAAGAATAAATAGCAGCACAGGTTTTATCCATTTCATTTCCATACATTAAAAAAGTGATAATGAAGACCTGCAAACAAACTTTGTGTGCCCATCCGGTGTGCATTGCCCAACATCTCAAACCTTGCACCAATGTTCAACATCGTGTTGCTACTAAAAATGAACTGGATAGATGGGGCAAGAAATAAACGCAGCATAATAATAAAAGAAGGAACCGATCCTTCATGCGTTAAATAGTTACATGATAAATACGTACACCTTTGTTTTCACCTGTTTTAAAACTGGCGGCCTTGGTAAGACTTGCATACTTTTTATATTCTTTTACTGGCACAAAGCTTTTATCAACGATGGTGATTGTTTTTTCACCGCTTAATACCTGTTGCTGCACATTTACAAAATGTAATACTTTGCCATTAACTGTTATTGGCTGATCATTCTGGATAGATGCATTGTTGAACACCGTTACAATTTCAAGCTTGGCTACAGAGAATCCTGCATCTTCTACTTTCTTACGTAACTGATCAAAATTTATATCTGCACCTTTTTTAAATACAATATTGAACGATGATTTATTTAAATCAGTTTCTATTTTTTCAATAAATGATAATGTCTTCAATGATTTATTGATGGCATTGCTGCACATGGCACAGGTTAATCCGCTTGCTTGCAGCATAGCCGATTTAAACTGTGCTGTTGCTACAAGCCCAACAACAAGAAACAAAAAGAAAAACAATTTTTTCATACCCCAACATTTTTTAATGAAGAATAAAAAACTGCTAACAGCAAATACAATCAGCAGTTTTTTTATTTAGTGATGTGTACATTTACCATCCTTACAGCAATCTGCTGCAGCAATAGTTCCTTTCTTTTTGCAGCAGTCTGCGCCTTTTTCACAAGTGGCGCAACAACCGCCTTCTTTACCACAGGTACCATTTGCACAACAATCAGCTTTGCCTTCCATTTTTTTGCAGCATTCTTTGTCACCGGTACATTTACCATCTTTTACACAACATGCTTTTGCATCGCCTGTTACTGCAGTTTTACGATCATACTTGCAGCATTCGTGCAATTCATTGTATGCATCATCACTACCTTTAAATTTTTCATTGTCATATCCGGCATCAGCAATACCTTTCTGAATTTTATCAACAGATATTTTTGCAGATGCATATTTTACAGTCATCATCTTTGTATCAACATCCCAGCTGGCATAAGTAGCGCCGCTGTTCTTTGCTGCTCCTTCTATTGTTTTTTTACACATTCCGCAGTTACCCGATACTTTAAAGGTTGAAGTTGTTGCAACTACTTTTCCTTGTGCATACAGGCTTTGAGAAACAAAAAAGAGGCAGATAAATGATGTAATAATTTTAAACGTTTTCATTTTAAGTTCTTTTAAATTTTATATGATGTATTATTTGTTTGAGACAATCCCAGCCATTTTAAATGCTCCGGAAACCACTGTATGTATCGTCTCTTTAAACAGAGATGATTATATACGAAAACAGTTCAGCCATAGACTGAATCAATCAGAAAAATCTAAATTAAATACGAAAAACGTTTACAGCCAGGTACACTTTATTGAGCGTGTTCGCCGGAGGGGGGTCATACTCAGATGAAGGTATTGCTGACAATCCTTGTTCAGGAGTTTGTAAATCGATTGACTGAAAAGTAACAATTGAACTGAGAGAAGAAAGTTGAAATGCAATAGATGAGGTTTGATGAGAATCGGTAAGCTTTACCGTTGTTACTTCATCCTTGCAGCAATGGTTTTCTGTTTTGTTTATTCCACATTTACTGCAGGTGCCATCTTCATGATCTGCATCGTGGTTGAATGTAACAGAAGAGATCTTACCCATACAGTAATGCACATTCATTACCATACCGTTGGTAACGGTAAAGTATAAAACGGCAATAACTGATATAAATATTTTCTTCATCATGAACGGCATAAAGTTAACCTATTATACGAGAAAATGAATCATACGGTTCAGTTAACAAACCCCCAAAAGATGCCAAATCGTACAAAAAACCCTGGTGTTGGCTGCAAAGGAGTAACCATATTGTTATTCAAAAAACCAAATGAAGGGCTTAATTCTGCGGTATTCAAGTTTTCAGCCCTAATAAAAAGAAAAATGCTTCGAACCCTGAAATGCAGAAAAGCTGCAATGTCGGGCAGGTTTTTAATCGTTTCCGTATTCTGCAAAAAGAAT